>OBVM01000030.1_pt1 | contig 129172 bp, 104 predicted proteins | sample 1476051 | NCBI WGS metagenome assembly OBVM01 (sample SAMEA2579986, study PRJEB22360) | human gut metagenome | biome: human gut; feature: human-associated habitat; material: faeces | place: Denmark | collected 2008/2010
TGGGCTATTCTTTTTGAATTTATTGAAGAAAGAAAGTGTTAAACTCAAAAAAATAAGAAGTTTTGCTTGACACTCATGTTTTAGGGATATTTATTGAATCTCCCACTTTAGAAGATCAGTGAGAGATGCACTTTCTTCTTCGTTAAGTTGGAAAACCTTGGGTTCCGAATTATGCTGTTATACTTTTAGCATAACAATATAAAGGAGTTAAGAACAGTACTGTCTGTTCTCTTTCTTATTTATATGTATAAGCTAGTGCTGCTCCCAATGCCGTGCGATATTCTGCATATTCGGGTATCCAAAAATGGCATTGATACATTTTTTCCATAACTGGGAATATTTCTTTGCATTGTGGCATTTTGGTCAAATTACCTATCAGGACAAAATCTTTGATATGGCTATTCAGTGCTGCTAATATGACAGATTGTCCTATCGATTGTAATACCATATGAATGATTCCCGCTGCTACATCTTCCATAGAGGCATTTGAGCTTGCTTTGCCAAATGTGGAAGCGGTGGCATCCAAAGGAAGTCCCGGTAGAGGAGTGTTGCAAATATCCTTGATTTGCAAATCAATATTTTCTATTACACCTTTCTCTGCCATCTTCACCACTTGATGAATATTCTGTGTTTTTAACAACAGGCAGGATAATCCTTGAATGGTTCCTCCACCAATACCTATACCACCTATGTGAGATATATTTTCACCTCCTTCCACTTTTACAAAAGAGGTGCCGGTACCCATGCTTACTACAATAAGGTCTTGTAGTTGGGAGTCATAGTGAGCTCCAAGGCCGTTTGCTAGAAACTCATCCGTATGATCAGTAGAGAGTCCATATAATGGTTGGTTTACGTAAGCACTTCCCACTCCTGTCAACATGACTTTATCAATGTCGTTTAAGCTGATTCCATTATCATATATGTATTTGCCAAAAGCACCGAATAACGAAGTGATAGGATCTTCGGCTTTTACAATCATAGGATGTTTTATGCCTTCTTTATCCACACCTATTATTTTGGTGGTACTTCCGCCTACGTCTATACCTATTACCATTCCCATTGTTTTTCTTTGTTTATTCTAAAAGAGTGCAAATATACAGGAATTATCTAAGTGTTTATTCATATAGCTTGCGATAATTACCAATTATCTGTTCGGAATGGGGCTACTGGCAGACCTGATGCTCCGAATAAAGCACCGTCAGTATGGTTGGCCCAATTGTATCTCACGGCTACAGGATGAGGTACATCGGGTGATTGTACAATTATTTCTTTCTTTTTTACTGTTACTGTTGCCGGATAAAAAATCCTATCTGTACCTGCAATTATAAATCCGCGTACTGGATCGGGATGCAGGAATCCTTTTCCTAGATTTTCAAAATGGATACGAAGGGTATTTCCTTCGATGCTGTAGCTTTTGTAAACCGGATATTGAGGCATTTTTCTTTTTCCGTAGGTTTGTTTTAATGCTAGCTGTGATAGGCGAAGACCTGTTTCCAGAGTGCTTTGGAAGGTATTGCTTTTTCCTTTTCCAATATCGGTGGTTACTACCATGCCTGTATGATTCAAGTGTAAAGCCTGTGCTTGTGCTTCACGTATGGCCGCCCAGTCTGAATCATCTTGTATTTCTTCTTTTTTCCCATGGTTGGACAGTTGTACAAAGTAGAAAGGCATTTGTGGTTTCTGCCACTTATCGCGCCAGTCGGCTATCAATGACATGAATAAGTCTGCATATTCATCGCTGCTTCCCAAATTACTTTTTCCTTGATGCCATACAATACCTTGAAGAGGGAAAAAAGTAAGCGGATGTATCATCGCATTGAATAATCCTGTGGGATACTTAGGGTTACTTTCTGGTGAAATGGGTATAGGGGGGATTCCACTTAATGAGAGACCGGACAGGTATTTCCATTCTCCTGCCAATGAGATAAGATTCTTGCCTTGTATACTTAGTTTCATGTCTTCTGGACGGCCATATATTCCTCCTTTGCTTTTGTAATTGGTCACACGTATGGTCAGTACAGCCTTTCCGCGTTTTACCAGCTTATAGGGAATTTTGTAACAGCAGGACACATCGGCTTTTGTGTTTCGTCCTATTTCAGTCCCGTTATAATATACAATGCTTTCATCGGCAATGTTCCCCAAATTTATTGTGATATTTTTTCTAGTCCAGTTACGTGGAATATCTATCGTTTTTCTGAACCATACTACTCCATCGAAGTCTTTCATTCCCTTATCTTCCCAGTATCCCGGAAGTTCCATTGTTTTCCAGTTTTCATCCGAATAATCAGGTTCCGCCCATACTTGATGGTCATCGCACCATCCCATATCGTGTTCGTAAAGAGCTTGATACCACTTTTCTCTTTTACGGGCATATTCTGCTTCTATTTTTTCAGGATTGAACTCCAAGGATTCAAGCATTTCTGTTTCTTTGTTGTAGCTTGGCAGGTCTTCTAACGCATCATAACTGGCCCATGCTTCTGCAGGAGTATCTTTCCAGGTACAACTTATTATACCCACGGGTACTTTCAGAGTCTTTTGTAACTGGCTGGCAAAAAAATATCCCACTGCAGGGAATCCGGTTATGTTTTTGGAGGTGCATTCTTTCCAACCTTCTTGTGTAGTGTGTAAATCTTTCTTGGGAACTAAGGAGATTTCTTTCTTTGTCTGAAACAGACGGATATAAGGTTGGGGGGCTATATCTATGGGAGTTTCTGTTTCACATTCTCCTGTATACAACCATATTTCACCAATTAAAATATTTTGCAGTATGTGTTTATCCCCGTCCGAAATGATGATTTCATAAGGACCTCCGGCAGATGGGGTAGGAATTTCTATTCTCCAATTTCCTTCTTTGTCAGGTGATGTCGTATAGGGATGCTTACTCCATCCTGTTGTTATTATCACTTCTTTTTTTGTGGATGAATGGCCATGGAAAATGACATTTGATTTTTGTTGTAATATCATATTGTCTGTGAATAATGCAGGCAGTGTTACTTTGGCTTCTGTCATACAAAACGCCATTAACATTCCTAATAAGATCATTTGTTTTTTCATGAGTGCTAAATTTGTTGTGTTATCAGGCTTATGGTATCTATTTATGCTGGATAAGTCCTCGGTCTTTGAATATGAGTTGTACCAGACGGAAAGCCAAATCTGTAAGCAATATTCCCAAGGCGGCACCAATGATGACATCAAACAGCCAGTGACGGTTATTCAGAATACGGGTAAACCCTGTTACTATAGCTGCTGCGTATGCTACTAATCCTATCCAATATCCTTTGAACCCATATTCCTTATACAATAAGGTAGCTGCCATAAATGCTGCTGCCGTATGTCCGGAAGGAAAAGAGAAATAATTTGTGGCATCCGGGCGAAGCACTCCGGTGGTGAGTTTTAATCCGTTTACTACCAGCTGTGTCAGTATGACTGACAGGACTATGAAAGTGAACAACCGTTTCCATCCGAAACGACCTCTTATTCCTCCCAATTTTAGTCCGAATAGAAGTATGAGTGGAAAAAGTTGCAGATAATTGTCATAAGTTTGATGGAAAGCCGGAACGTGTATATTACGCAAATTACGTATGTATAGATTTGCATTCTCGAAAAAATGAGAGAATGTTCCGCTTCCGTCTTGCAAATACACTGCAATAACAAGTAATACAGCTATGTAAAACGTGATGATTGCCATCGTTTTAATTTTTCCTATCATAAGTCAGTTTATTAAGTACTACGGATGAATGCCCCGAAAGTACTCATTTTCTCTTTTATCTATTAATGTGTTAATGATAAATTTTGTTCAAAATAAGTTTCTTTAGGACTCTTATGGTTTAGCCGGTTCTTCCTTCATTTCCCCTTTGCTATATCCGCTGGGACTTATTTTATAGTATTTTTTGAATACTTCGCGGAAATATTTTACATCATTAAACCCGGTCATATCTGATATCTCGGATATATTATACTGTCCTTCGGATAGTAATTGTGCTGCCCGTTTCAGCCGGATCAGGCGGATATAGTCTGCCGGAGCTTGGTCTGTCAATGCTTTCAGTTTATTGTAGAAACTGGAACGGCTCATGTTTTGTGAAGCACAGAGTGACTCCACATTGAAACTTGAATTGTCTAGATTTTCAGTTATTGTTTCTTTCACTGCTTCTAGGAACTGTTGGTCCAATGTGTTGCTATAATTTATGGAAATACTGTCATTATGTAACTCCATATCTGCATATTTGCGGCGAAGGAGTGCACGGTTAGTCAGTATGTTGGCTATAGATGCTTTTAGTATTCCTATATTAAAAGGTTTTATTAGGTATTTGTCCGCACCTGTTTCTAATCCTTCAACGATATTCTTTTCATCATTTAATGCTGTTAGCAGAATTACAGGGATATGAGACGTCAGTATATTATTTTTGATAGCAGAACACAATTCGTCTCCTCGCATTTCGGGCATCATAATGTCTGATAATACTAAATCAGGTTTAAATTCAGGGATAATTTTTAAGGCTTCTTTGCCATTGGTACACGTTTCCACTTGATAAGCTTCGGATAAAGTATGAAACAGATATTCGCGTAGATCGTCATTGTCTTCCACAACCAGGATACGCTGTGTATTTTGAACATGCTGCCGATACAGATCTTTATAAGTATGGGGAGAGACTGCACTAGGAGATACTGGTGCCACGTTTTCTTGTTGTACCGTTTCTGTCGGGACCTGTTGGTTTCGGAATTGTTTTTGGGGGAAGATAACCTTTACACGGGTGCCTTTATTCTCTACGCTTTCTATGCTGATCTTTCCTTTATGAATACGTACTAGTTTCCATACTAACATCAGTCCGATTCCACTGCCTGTAATTTTTGCATTGATGGCATTGCTGCCCCTGAAATGTAACTTGAATAACTTTTTTTGTTCTTTGGCAGGAATTCCGATGCCCGTGTCTGTAATCTCCAGGCTCCAGTTGTCCTTGTCATGGCAGATGATAATGTGTACCTCACCGTGGGCGGGAGTATATTTGATAGCATTTGAAATCAAGTTTTTTGTGATCGAGTCCATTTTTTCTTTGTCGAACCATACATTTTGATATTCAAAGTTGCTTTTGTAGTCGAGTTTGATCTGTTTGGCTTCTGCATAACTATAAAAGGCATGGCATATTCCTTCCATATAGGTATTAAGTTCATGTTCCGATATACGGAGGGAGGAGGAGTATACATTAGCTTTGCTGAAGTTTATCAGATTAGTGGTGAGGCGTAGCAAGGTGTCCACGTTCTTCATCGCTGTAAGCATATTGGCCTGACTTTCTTCACTTAAATTTTCTTTTTGTTGAATTTCTTCCAAAGGTGCCTTTATTAGTGTCAGCGGAGTACGGATATCATGCGCTGTATTGATAAAGAACCGAGTTCTTTCATCCGAGGCCTTCTTTTCTCTGCGCATGGAATGCAGGCGGAAAATGACGTATGTTACTGAAGTGATAGTCAGGACATAAATACAAATAGCCCAAAAACTGAGCCACACGGGATGTGCTACAGTAATTTTCAATATCCGCTCCTGCAACACGTGTTTATTATCCTCTTTAGAAACGGAACGTACACGCAGTGTATAGGTACCGGGAGCAACATTAGTGAATCGGATAGTCCCTTCGTCACTTGGAGTAGTCCAACCGTCGTAGAATCCTTCCAACTGCCAGGTATATAGTATGTCCGACGGATAATCGTAATTGATAGAGGATACTCGGATAGAAAATGTATTTTGCATATATTTCAGATTCAATTTCTCTATTTGGTCGATATCTTTAGTCAGAGGAGAGTTTGGATCATTAGGATATACAGTTTGGTAGAAAATATGGAAGTCGCTGAATATCATATGTGAATCTCCTGCTTGGGGCATTTCTATGTTTTGGGGGAATTCCAGTGCACCATCTGTACTTCCGAATACAGTGTTCCCATTGGCACGTAGTACACCAGAGCCGGCATTGAAACAGGTGGACATCAACCCTTGTCCGCGAGTCCAGTTGCGGAACTGGCGGTTAGTAGGCGAGAAAATACTGATACCATTTTCGGTACTCATCAAGATATTCCCGTCTTTTGTGGGTAGAATAACATAAATACTGTTTGATACTAACGGGCTGTTTTCTGTGTAGTAATGGGCGCTGATTGATTCTTTTACCGGATCATAAGTAAATAGTCCGGAGCCACTGGTGCCAATGTAGAGTAAACCATTGTTTTCTTGGTGTAACGTATAAATGTAGGTTGCTCCACCGGGCAGATGTATTTCATTGTATTTACCCGAATTCCGGTCCAGTAGAAAAAGATTGGTGGAGGTACCTATCCACATAGATGTACTATCCTTTTCTTCAATGGCAGTGACGGACCCTAGTCCGGGATAAAGACGTCCTTGGCGTGTCTTTAGATTAAAGCATTTCAGATTATAATATCCTCCGGACCATATGCACCCGTATCTGTCCTTTTTAATGTCGCGTATGTATTTGTCGGCACGTACATTCAGATGGAAAGATTGGGCAGGGGTGAGGTATTCTATGTTTCCGTTTTTCTTGGTAATCTGGAAAATGCCCGATGCATATCCTCCGGCCCATATAATACCCGGAGAAACTTCGCATAAAGTGATAAAAATGCGGTTCTGATTTTTTAGTCCGTGATTGAAAGAGCTTAGAAAAGAACGCCATTGCTTTTGCTTTGAATCGTATAAGCTGATGCCGTTGCTTGTTCCAAACCACAGATCCCCGTCACTATCTTCTATAATAGAGTTTACTTGGTTGTTTACTAGTGACTGCCGGTTGCCAATAGAGTGCTTTATCCAGTTGTAGTTGGTATATTGGTTGTTGCGGACGGTAATTCCTGTAGGATAGCTAGACAGCCAGATACGCTGCTCGTTGTCTACATATACATCATTGATAATGTTCCCGTCCATTTCGTTGTAACTACCATAATTTGCAATGATATAAGGTTCGGTTTCATAGGTATCTATGTTTAATTTGTGCACTCCTGCTCCTTCAGTGGCTACTAATAATTCCTTTGTGTTCAAGGGACTGAGCCGTGTAATATTCACATCTGTTAGTTCTACTTCGGGACGTACAATTTTCTGGATATTTAAGTCATATATATAGACTCCCTTTTCAAAAGTGCCTATAAATAGTTTGTTGGCTGTACGGTGTAGATATAATTCGTGTACGTGCATATCCATCATTTCCAGTTTGCCGCAGGAGAGTTCTTTCAAATTCCCGTTTTCCAGTTTTACCAGATAGATTCTTTTGTCTGTACCTATAAAAAAATGTTCACTGTTTATCTGTTCTATGCAGGTGATATTTCCCAGCCGGTTAGAAATTCTTTGCTTTTGTCCGGATTCTATGTTAAAAAGGTGGATAGCTGATTTGCCGCACAACCATACGTTACTCTCCTGGTCTATATAACTATATCTCACGAAAGCATGGTAGTCCTTGTTCCAGTAATTGTACATACTGTATATCTGTACAAAACGATCGTGTCCTGAATCATAACGGAAAATTCTGCCTTGTTTTCCTGTGACCAGCAGTGTACCTGTTTTATCTAAATAAGTCCAGTTTATATTCAATAACGGGTCTAGCTCCCTGTCGCCTTCTTTTAATTTATAATGTTTTATTTCTTTTCCGTTATATCGGTCTATTCCCACATGGGTGAGGAACCACATGTATCCACGCGCGTCTTTTTGAATTCTGTATATTTTCTGATTACTTAGTCCTTCTTCTATACCAATATATTTATAAGTCTGCGATGAGACGGCTAATGACAATAGCAAAAAAATGAGACTTGCGATAGTAGCTTTCATAAAACTCTTTATTCTAAATCTTTTCCTTTTCAAAAAACAGTAACAAATTTAAGATAAAAAAATCATAGGACTAGTAATTTGATATGATCTAAATTTCGGTAAAATTATCCCTTTGTTCGCCTATAGCGTCACTTGTTTAGATGTAGAAAATGCAAATGGAAGAATGTTTGTAACATTACTGTCAGATGATTATGTTTTCTTAACAAAACTTCGTGCAGTATTATGGTATAGCCTGCATTTCTTTCAATAGAAAAGACTTATAAACTAGAATAATTAACTAATAAAGAAAAGCACAATGAAAAAGTTTTTTGGTTTTAATAAATTGCTTGCGTCTGTAGCGGTACTTGCTTCTGTGATAATCTTTCAATCCTGTTTGGATGATGATGATAATGATTATTACAGATACGCGTGGCCCAATGCATTGGTTACTGTGAAACCGGTGGCCGACAATTCATTTTTTATGCAGTTGGATGACAGTACGACACTGTTGCCTGTCAATATGAAAAATTCTCCTTATGGTGAGAAGGAAGTAAGGGCTCTTGTAAATTTCGATCCGGTGAATGAGTCAAGCGGAGAGTATGACAAGGCTGTACATATCAACTGGATAGACAGTATCTTGACAAAACCGATTGCCGGTGATTTAGGAGATAAGAATGATGAAGTGTATGGTACTGACCCTGTAGATATGATTAACGATTGGGTGACAATTGCCGAGGACGGTTATTTGACTTTGCGTTTCAGAACCATGTGGGGGGATCGCAGTCAAGCTCATTTTGTCAATTTGCTGATGAGTAAAGATGCTGAAAATCCTTATGAGGTAGAATTCCGCCATAATGCCTTTGGTGATGTATACGGTGAACCTGCCGACGGACTGGTGGCATTTAATTTGGATTCTTTGCCTGACACTGAAGGAAAAACAGTGAAGCTGAAATTAAAATGGAAATCATTTAACGGAGAGAAAACAGCGGAATTTGATTATTGTACCCGTAAGTCAACTCCTGCAAACAATGCAGCCATTACAGCCGGACGAAGTGTCTTGAGATTAAAATAAGGTTTTATAACTGAGGTGCAATTTCAATCCCTCCTGTTCTATGTGGTATAGAGCCGGAGGGATATTTATTTTGCTCTATTCGCTCATCCATATCCCTAGCATTACTCCGAGGATACCCAATACCACACTGCTAATGATGTATGTGAAAAAAGAGGGGTAGAGTCCTGATTTCAGTAATTGCAAACTTTCGTTGCTGAAAGTGGAGAAAGTGGTGAAGCCACCACAAAGTCCGATAGTGAGCATCAGTCTTATATCATTGTTGATATGAATGCGTGAGGTGAGGGTATAAAATACCCCGATAAGTATGCAACCCAAAATATTGACTGCGAAAGTACCCCACGGAAAATTCGTTGCTCCCTGGCGATAAATACTTATGGTAAGCAGGTAGCGAAGTACACTTCCTGTACCTCCTCCCAAGAAGATGAGTAATAGTGATTTCATAAATGCTACATTTTGATGCAAAAATAGCAATGATTATTCATTCAGAGCCAAACTTTTTTAGTAATTTTGCACCCTAAACGAAAAATACGCAAAAAGGAATGGGTGGTTTTTTTGGAACAGTCTCAAAGGCTGAATGCGTCACCGACTTATTTTACGGGACGGACTATAATTCACATTTAGGAACAAAAAGAGGTGGTTTGGCTACGTATGCTCAAGGAGAGGGCTTTATGCGCTCTATCCACAATTTGGAGAGCTCTTATTTCCGTACGAAGTTTGAATCTGAACTTCCAAAGTTCAAAGGGAGTTCGGGTATCGGCATTATCAGTGATACGGACCCGCAGCCTATCGTGATAAACTCGCATCTAGGCAAGTTCGCCATCGTCACAGTAGCTAAAATCAATAACATTACGGAATTGGAATGCGACTTGTTGGCGGCTAATATGCACTTTTCTGAAATGAGTCTTGGCAAGACGAACCAGACAGAACTGATAGCATTGCTTATTGTGCAAGGAAAAAATTTTGTAGATGGTATCGAGAATGTTTTTAATAAAATCAAAGGATCATGCTCCATGCTGATATTGACGGAAGATGGTATTATAGCAGCACGTGACAAATGGGGGCGTACTCCGATTGTAATAGGTAAAAAAGAGGGTGCGTATGCTGCGACAAGTGAATCAAGCAGTTTGCCGAATCTGGATTATGAAATAGAGAAATATGTAGGACCGGGCGAAATTATTCGCTTGCGTGCCGATGGAATGGAACAAATGCGCAAGCCGAACGAAGGAATGCAGATTTGTTCTTTTTTGTGGGTATATTATGGATTTCCGGTTTCATGTTATGAAGGAAAAAATGTAGAGGAAGTACGTTTTATGAGTGGTTATAAAATGGGGCAGAAGGACGATTCGGAAGTTGATTGTGCCTGCGGTATTCCTGATTCGGGGGTAGGTATGGCATTGGGGTATGCTGAAGGTAAAGGAATTCCTTATCATCGTGCTATTGCCAAGTACACACCTACCTGGCCTCGTAGTTTCACTCCTGCCAATCAGGAAATGCGTTCACTGGTAGCAAAAATGAAGCTGATACCTAATCGCGCAATGCTGGAAGGTAAGCGCGTGTTGTTTTGTGACGATTCTATAGTGCGTGGGACCCAGCTTCGTGATAATGTGAAAATTTTATTTGATTATGGTGCTAAAGAGGTTCATATGCGCATTGCTTGTCCGCCATTGATTTATGGATGTCCTTTCATTGGTTTCACTTCTTCAAAAAGTGATTTGGAACTGATTACCCGCCGGATGATTAAGGAGATTGAAGGCGATGAAAATAAGAATCTGGAAAAATATGCAACAACAGATTCGCCGGAATATAAGAAGATGGTACAAATGATTGCCGACCGCTTTGGTCTGAGTTCGTTGAAGTTCAATACTTTGGAAACTTTGGTAGAAGCGATAGGATTACCAAAATGTAAGGTATGTACCCATTGTTTTGATGGCTCCAGTTGCTTCTAATAACAAAATAATAAAATATTAATAAAAAAGAGCTGTGATTTGTTTGGCAATTCACGGCTCTTTTTCTATTTTTACAGGCAAGTATGAATATTAAAACAAAAAGAAAAATGACGGTAATAGAACGATTTTTAAAATATGTAAGCTTCGACACTCAGTCTGATGAGAATAGCGGAGTTACCCCTAGTACGCCGAAGCAGATGGTGTTTGCGCAATATTTAAAATCAGAATTGGAACAATTGGGCTTTCAGGAAATTTCTTTGGATGAGAATGGTTATCTGTTTGCTACATGGCCGGCCAATACGGATAAACCGGTTCCTGCCATCGGATTTATTGCACACATGGATACCAGTCCCGATATGACGGGTGCAGGAGTCACCCCACGCATTGTCTATGGTTATGATGGGACAGATATTGTATTGTGTGAAGAAGACAACGTTATACTTTCTCCCAAGCAATTTCCCGAATTGTTGGATCATAAAGGGGAGGATCTTATTGTAACTAACGGCAAGACATTGTTGGGAGCTGATGATAAGGCGGGCATTGCTGAAATTATCTCAGCTATGGTATATCTGAAAGAACATCCTGAAATCAAGCATGGAAAAATTCGTGTGGGATTTAATCCTGATGAAGAAATAGGCTTGGGTGCACATAAATTTGATGTGGAGAGATTCGGATGCGAGTGGGCATATACGATGGATGGTGGTGAAGTAGGGGAGTTGGAGTTTGAAAACTTTAATGCCGCTTCTGCAAAAGTGATTATTAAAGGACGTAACGTACATCCGGGATACGCTAAGGATAAAATGATCAACTCTTTGCGTGTAGCTAATGAGTTTGTGGCTTTACTGCCTACGGACGAAGTGCCTGAGTGTACTGATGGTTATCAGGGATTCTATCATTTGATTGGCATGACGGGTGAAGTAGAGCAGACTACTATCTCTTATATAATCCGTGATCATGACCGTGCCAAGTTTGAGGCATGCAAGGAAAATATGAAAAAATGGGTGGAAATCATCAATAAGAAATATGGAGAAGGTACCGTTACCTTGGAACTGAAAGATCAGTATTACAATATGCGTGAGAAAATTGAGCCGGTGATGCATATCATTGATGTCGCTTTCAAGGCTATGGAAGAGGCGGGCGTGACACCTAAGGTGAAGGCTATCCGCGGCGGAACGGATGGCGCACAACTTTCATTCAAAGGATTGCCTTGTCCCAATATTTTTGCCGGTGGCTTGAATTTTCATGGCAGATATGAGTTCGTGCCAATCCAGTCTATTGAGAAAGCTATGAAAGTAGTGGTGAAAATTGCTGAGTTGGTGGCAAGATAAGTAATTTATTAACCTTAAAATAGTAAAGTAATAACATGAAAACAACTCCGTTTACCGAAACACACATTGCCTTGGGGGCGAAAATGCACGAATTTGCAGGTTATAATATGCCTATTGAATATTCGGGAATTATTGATGAACACCTTACAGTATGTAATGCCGTAGGTGTTTTTGACGTATCCCATATGGGTGAATTTTGGGTAAAAGGTCCTAATGCGTTGGAGTTTTTGCAGCAAGTGACTTCAAACAATGTAGCAACTTTGCCTGTCGGTAAAGCGCAATATACTTGTTTCCCTAATGAGGAGGGAGGTATTGTTGATGACCTGTTGGTATATCACTATGAATCCGAAAAATACTTGTTGGTGGTAAATGCAGCCAATATTGAGAAAGACTGGAACTGGTGTGTCAGTCATAACACAGTGAGTGCGGAATTGGAAAATGCATCCGACCATATGGCACAGCTTGCTATTCAGGGACCGAAGGCTATGGAAGTTTTGCAAAAACTGACTCCGGTCGACTTGTCCGAAATTCCTTATTATGCTTTTACCACAGGTGAGTTCGCCGGTCAGAAAGATGTGATTATTTCGAATACCGGTTATACCGGTGCAGGTGGTTTCGAGCTTTATTTTTATCCCGAAGCCGGTCAGGCTATCTGGAAAGCAATTTTTGAAGCAGGTGCTCCTGAAGGGATTAAACCTATCGGACTAGGGGCTCGTGATACATTACGTTTGGAAATGGGCTTTTGCCTGTATGGTAATGATTTGAGTGATACCACTTCTCCGTTGGAAGCAGGATTGGGCTGGATTACTAAGTTTGTTGAAGGAAAGAATTTCATTTCACGCGCTTTACTTGAAAAGCAGAAAGCCGAAGGATTGAAACGCAAGCTGATTGCTTTTGAAATGGTAGACCGTGGTATTCCCCGTCATGGTTATGAACTGGTAAATGCTGATGGAGAGAAAATAGGTGAAGTAACTAGTGGTACCATGTCTCCAATGCGTAAGATTGGTATTGGTATGGGATATGTTCAGACCGCTTACACAGCATTAGGTACTGAAATATTTATTGATGTGCGCGGACGCAAACTGAAAGCTGTAATAGTAAAGGCCCCGTTCAGAAAATAAATCGAAAGCCGGAAAAGAGAACGCTGATAACAAATATAACGCGAATATTCAGATTTTTTGAATATTCGCGTTTTTCTTTATATGGCTGATATACATTTGTTGTTAGTTCCTTTCCATAAAAACAGCTTTTGATGCAAAATTAATAATAGGATGAAGAATATGATAAATAGATAATTCTTAATTTTGCAATCAAAAATTTATTAGCTATGTCTGAATTGGCTCCATTGATAAGTGATTTGGCTTTGATTCTGATCTGCGCCGGTGTCATGACGCTCGTCTTTAAACGGTTAAAGCAACCTCTTGTTCTCGGCTATATCGTAGCCGGCTTTTTGGCAAGTCCCCATGTTCCTCTTACTCCGTCGGTCATTGATGTGGCCAATATCCATACATGGTCGGAGATTGGTGTGATATTTTTGTTGTTCGCTCTGGGATTGGAATTTAGTTTCAAGAAATTGGTGAAAGTAGGAGGGACAGCGGTCATTGCGGCGTGTACCATTATATTTTGTATGATATTGGTTGGAATTTTTGTGGGGTGGTCTTTCGGGTGGCAACGCATGGACTGTCTGTATTTGGGAGGTATGTTGGCCATGTCCTCTACGACTATTATTTACAAAGCTTTTGATGATTTGGGGTTGAGGCAGCAACGGTTTGCCGGTTTGGTTCTTAGTATTTTGATATTGGAAGATATATTGGCTATTGTTTTGATGGTTATGTTGAGTACAATGGCAGTGAGTCAGAATTTCGAGGGTAGTGAAATGGTCTATAGCATTGCTAAATTATTATTCTTCCTTATATTATGGTTTGTGGTAGGTATTTATATCATTCCTACATTTTTGAAGCGTTCCCGCAAGTGGATGGCAAATGAAACATTGCTGATTGTTTCGCTGGCATTGTGCTTCGGTATGGTAGTTGTAGCGGCCAAGGTTGGATTTTCGGCTGCGTTTGGAGCTTTTATAATGGGGTCTATTTTGGCAGAAACGGTGGAGGCCGAAAATATAGAGAAGCTTGTGGCCCCTGTAAAAGATTTGTTTGGAGCCATTTTCTTTGTATCTGTGGGAATGATGGTAGACCCTGCCATGATTGTAGAATATATATGGCCCATTGTGATTATTACATTGGCCATTCTGCTTGGGCAGGTTATTTTTGGTACAGGTGGCGTGATTTTGTCGGGACAGCCGTTGAAAGTTGCCATGCAATGTGGTTTCAGTCTGACCCAGATTGGTGAATTTGCATTCATTATCGCTTCATTGGGGGTAAGTCTGAAAGTAACCAGTGATTTCTTGTATCCTATTGTGGTGGCTGTTTCGGTCATTACCACATTTCTGACCCCGTATATGATACGTTTGGCGATACCTGCTTATCATATAGTAGAGAAACGTCTGCCCGGCAAATGGAGAAAAATGCTTGAGCGTTATTCGTCGGGATCGCAAACGGTGAATCATGAAAACAATTGGAAGAAATTGTTGGTTGCCATAGCTAGGATTGTAGCTGTTTATTCCGTATTGTGTATAGCTATGATTACACTTTCATTCCATTTTATTATTCCATTGTTCCGGGCTAGTCTGCCTGTCTTTTGGGCAAATCTGGCAGGAGCTGTTTTTACTATCGTTTGCATCGCACCTTTCTTGCGTGCCATTATTATGAAGAAAAACCACTCTGTAGAGTTTCAGGCGTTATGGCAGGATAATCGTTTCAACCGGGCACCCTTGATTTCTACCATTTTACTCCGTATAATGATAGCTGTCATGTTTGTGATGTTTGTGATAGAGAAACTTTTTCAGGCTTCCACGACTTTGCTGATCGGTATAGCTGTTGTTTTGGTAGGTATGATGATGTTCTCGCGATGGCTAAAGAAACAATCTATATTCATGGAGCGTACTTTTATTCAGAATTTGCGTTTCAGAGATGTGCATGCTGAATTTACAGGCCAGAAACGTCCTGAGTATGAAGGACATTTGTTGTCCCGCGACTTACATCTTTCGGATTTTGAGATACCTGCGGATTCCTTATGGGCGGGACATACATTAAGAGAATTGAATTTAGGGCATAAATACGGAGTGCATGTGGCATCTATCATTCGTGGAATGCATCGTATTAATATTCCTGGGGCGAATGTACGTCTGTTTCCCGGTGACACCATACAGGTAATCGGTACGGATGAGCAGTTGGGCGAGTTTGCCCGTCAAGCAGAAAGAGTATCAGCCGCCGCCGAAGAGGAAGATTTGGAAAGGCGTGAAATGAGTCTGAAACAGTTCATTATAGATCGTAACTCATTTTTCTTGGGTAAGAATATCAGAGAAAGTGGTATCCGGGATGAGTACAAATGTCTGGTAGTAGGCGTCGAAAAAGAAGATAGTACGCTGATGACCCCTGATATCAATGTACCTTTTACGGAAGGAGATGTGGTATGGGTGGTAGGCGAACGGGATGATGTGTACCGTTTGTTGGGTAAGAAAGAAAAAGAGGAAGAATAATTAATTTTAATAAATAAGAAAACCATGAAAAGTGATCCTAAAGATTGTCTGTATTGTCAGAACAATGAGACATTGCACAATTTAATGATTGAAATAGCGCCACTGAGTGTTTCACGTGTATTCCTTTTTAAGGAACAAACCTATCGCGGACGTTGCCTTGTTGCTTATAAAGATCATGTAAACGACTTGTTTGAACTGAGTGATGAAGAACGTAACGCATTTATGGCAGATGTTACCCGTGTGACCCGTGCCATGGACAAGGCTTTCCATCCTGAAAAAATAAATTACGGAGCGTATAGTGACAAACTTTCTCACTTGCATTTTCATTTGGTCCCCAAGTATGTGGATGGACCTGATTATGGAGGTGTATTTCAGATGAATCCGGGAAAAGTTTATCTGGCTGATGCGGAATATCAAGAAATGATTGAAGCTATAAAGAAAAATCTGTAGTAGCGATTAGTGGTTAGTGATTAGTGCCTGCGGTGTATGCATCCGCTATTAACCACTAATCACTAACTATTAACTAATCACTCTTTTTCTTCGAAATCAAATTCAAAGTCGAAGTCATCGTCACCGAAATATTCAGGAGTAATGAACTCTTCCATACTGCGACGGTCCTTTTTAGTGGGACGTCCTGTTCCGCGGGCGCGATCAACAAAACCGCTGATTTTGCTCATTTCCAGCAATTCATATTGTTCCGGAGTCGTTACATTCTCCAGTATTTCAGGAACCAATTTGGCACCTATACGTTTTTCTATTGCCTGTAAAACTTTAAATGAGTACGTGACAGGTGGTTTCTTTACATGTATCACTTCTCCCGGTTTTATCATTCTCGATGGCTTCACCTGAGTGCCGTTGATAGAAACCCGTCCTTTCTTGCATGCTTCGGCAGCGATAGTGCGGGTCTTGAATATACGTGAGGCCCATAGCCATTTATCAATTCTTGCTTCAGCCATTACTTTTTATTGTATTGGTTCATTGTTATACTGATGCCTGCCAGGCAAAAACTCTTAATTATGTCGCAAGCCGTTGCTACACGTTCGTCCATGGTCTTCAAATCTTTATCAGTGAAGTGACCTAATACAAAATCTATTTGCCCGCCACGGGGAAAATCGTTGCCGATACCAAAGCGCAGACGGGCATAATCTTGTGTGCCCAGCGTAGCAGCTATATGTTTCAAACCATTGTGTCCGGCATCGCTGCCTTTTCCTTTCAGACGTAATGTACCGAAAGGAAGGGCGAGGTCGTCCACCACTACCAACACATTTTCCAACGGAATGTTTTCTTTTTGCATCCAGTAGCGCACTGCATTTCCACTCAAGTTCATGTAAGTAGACGGTTTCAGCAGGATAAGCTGGCGTCCTTTGAGCGAGAGGGTGGCAGTGGCTCCGTAACGTCCGTCAGTAAAAACAAGATTGGACGCCTTTGCAAGGGCGTCCAATACTGTGAATCCTATGTTGTGACGGGTATTTCGGTATTCTTCACCTATATTACCCAGTCCTGTAATCAAATATTTCATTGATAAGGATTAAAGGGTTACTGATTATTTACCGGCAGTTGCAGCAGCACCACGAGCGGCACGAGTTAATTTAACTGCGCAAACAACGGCTTCTTTAGCGTTAATCAATTCCAAACCTTCATAGCTTAATTCGCCCACTTTGATAGTCTTGCCCAGACCCAAAGAAGTTACATCAACAACCAGGCGTTCAGGAATTACATTGTATAAAGCTTTCACTTTCAGTTTACGCAACTGTAATGCCAATTTACCACCGGCACGTACACCTTCTGCCAAACCTTCCAACTGAACAGGAACTTCCATAACAATAGGTTTGGCTTCATCAATCTGATAGAAGTCAACGTGAAGGATTGCATCCGTTACAGGATGGAACTGGATATCTTTCAAAATAGCGTTTACTATTTTACCATCAATGTTCAAGTCTACAACATAGATGTGCGGTGTGTATACCAAGTTACGGAGTCCTTCGGTGGGAACGGAGAAGTGAGTAGCTACGGGCAAGCCGTTTTCGTCTTTCTGCACTCCATACAATACACAAGGAACACCATTGTTCTTACGCAATTCGTGAGTTGCTTTCTTTCCTACGTCTGTTCTGACAGTACCTTTAATTTCAATTGATTTCATTGTTTTTAAATTTTTTGTGTTACTCTAAATTAAGTTGATCTTATTGCTTAATTCGCCATCACACGATGTGGTATATCACACGATGAGCTTGAAAAAGCGGTGCAAAATTACTGCTTATTTCCGACTTGACAAAAAGAAAGCACAATTTTTTTATCATTGTGCTTTCTTTATCAGTTGGAATCAGAAATCGATATCTATTTTAATTTCATTCGGACTAAGCGGTTTGTGCGCATCTTCGGTTGTTTCCTGTTCTTCATTTTCAGTGTGATGAGGTTCAATAGGACCTTGCTCTTCGGCAATAAACTGTATAGCCTGTTGTAAACCGTTCATGAACTTCTCAAAATCTTCTTTATATAGAAAAATCTTATGTTTTTCGAAGCTTACTTGCGAGTCATCACCTTCTCCCGAAACAATTTTCTTGCTTTCAGTAATAGCCAAAAACATTTCATCTTTTCGATTTTTCTTCACATCTAAATAATAAATACGTTTGCCGGCTTTAATTGCTTTTGAAAAAACAATTTCTTTGTCACCATCCACTACACTTTTCTTTTTATAATCTTCCATAACTTAAGTATCTTTATAAATCGGCTTCAAAATTGGACATTTTTTTTAAATGGGCAAAAAATTTGCGGATAAACTTCGATGAAAAAAGCGATTTAGATAGCTCTATGTAAATTTTACATTAAAAAATGTAATTATGTTATGTAAAATCAATGAAAATACCTACTTTTGCAACTCCTTAATAATTTTATGTGAATTATGATAAATAGAGTTCTTATTCGTCTTAAGATAGTTCAGATAGTCTATGCTTATTATCAGAACGGAGGCAAAAACTTGGATACAGCGGAAAAAGAGTTATTTTTCAGCCTTTCTAAAGCGTATGACTTATACAACTATCTGCTGCTTTTAATGGTAGAGGTAACTAAACAGGCTAACAAACGACTGAATGCTGCGAAAAACAAACTGGTTCCTACTAAGGAAGAATTGTTTCCCAACACTAAATTTGTAGAAAACCGCTTTATTGCACAGTTGGAGGTAAACAAACAACTGCTGGAGTTTTCGAACAATCAGAAGAAAACTTGGGAGAATGAAGCTGATTTCGTAAAGACTTTATGTGATAAAATCTTAGAAAGCGATATATATAAGGAATATATGGCCAGTGAGACTTCTTCGTATGAGGAAGACCGTGAATTGTGGCGCAAGCTATATAAAAATATTATTTTTAATAATATCGAACTAGATCAGGTTTTGGAGGACCAAAGTTTGTATTGGAATGATGATAAGGAAATAGTGGATACCTTTGTGTTGAAGACCATCAAGCGTTTCGATGAGAAGAATGGTGCAAAACAGGAATTGTTGCCGGAATTTAAAGATGAGGAGGATCAAGACTTCGCACGCCGTTTGTTCCGTCGTACTATCTTGAATGCCGATTATTATCGTCATCTGATTAGCGAAAATACAAAGAACTGGGATTTAGACCGTGTGGCTTTCATGGATGTGGTTATTATGCAGATCGCTTTGGCTGAAATTCTGAGTTTTCCCAATATTCCGGTCAGCGTATCACTGAATGAGTACGTAGAAATAGCCAAACTGTACAGCACCCCGAAAAGCGGTGGCTTTATTAACGGAACTTTGGACGGAATCGTTAATTCATTGAAAAAAGAGAATAAGCTAACAAAAAATTAATATCTTTGTTTGTTATTGAAGAATAACAGCATTATAAACTAAAAAACATAGAAAGTATGAACTTATTATTTGTATTTCTGCAGGCAGGGGGTGGAGGAGATTACTCTTTCCTGATTATGATGGTAGCCATTTTCGCTATTATGTATTTCTTCATGATTCGTCCTCAGAATAAAAAACAGAAAGAGATTGCTAATTTCCGCAAGAATTTGGAAGTGGGTCAAGAAGTGATTACTGCAGGTGGTATATACGGAAAGATAAAAGAAATAGAAGATAATACAGTTGTTTTGGAAATTGCATCAGGCGTTAAGATTAAAATTGATAGAAATTCTATCTTCGCTAATGCTGCATCCAACCAACAACAGGCAAAGTAAATGACATGATAACATGTTCGACAAAAGGAACATACGTATTTACTATTTAAAGACTTTAGAGAGAATCAGAAGCTTCCTGCTTAGCCGTAATAGCAGGGAGTTCCTGATTTTCTTGTTTTTTGTATTTGTATCTTTCTGCTTTTGGTTGCTTCAGGTGTTAAATGATGACTATGAAACGGAATTTTCCATTCCGTTACGGTTGAAGAATGTACCTAGTGATGTGGTGTTGACCTCCGAACTTCCTGATGAACTGCGTATTGGCGTGAAAGACAGGGGGACTGTATTGGCTAACTATATGCTGGGGCAGACATTTTATCCCATTGTTGTGGACTTCAAGGACTATGAGGATAAAGGGAGCCGTGTCCGGATTCCGGTTTCAGCTTTAATGAAAAAGATTTCGGTCCAGTTGAATCAGACAACCAAATTGCTGACCATACGGCCGGATACTGTGGAGTTTATTTATACGAAAGGGAAGGCAAAGAAGGTGCCCGTGAAGTTACAAGGCAAGGTGGCTTTAGACCGCCAGTATTATATCTCGGATATCATTTACTCGCCGGATTCAGTGATGGTTTATGCTCCTCAGGAGATTTTGGATACCATCACGGCTGCTTATACACAGGCATTGAATTTTGAAGATGTGGCAGATACCATTCGTCGTAGGGTGAATCTGGCCGATGTACGCGGAGCGAAATTTATTCCCTCTTTTGATGATGTGACTTTATTGGTAGATATCTACGCTGAGAAAAGTGTGGAGGTGCCTATACGTGGCATCAATTTTCCGCCCGACAAGGTACTTCGTACTTTTCCTTCCAAGGTTCAGGTGACTTTTCAGGTAGGTCTGAGTCATTTCAAGTCCATCACTTCCGAGGATTTCTTTATCGGGGTGACTTATGAGTCTTTGTTGAACAATAAGGGGGAGAAGTGTCCGGTCAATCTCAAATCCATCCCCCGATATGTGAACCATGTTCGTTTGAATCCCAAAGAGGTGGATTATTTGATAGAACAACGAATTAAATTCAATGATTAAGATAGCGGTTACCGGTGGCATCGGCAGTGGAAAATCATACATTTCCCATTTGTTGGAGAATATGCATATCCCTGTGTATAATGCGGATAATGAAGCGAAACGTCTCACTACTTCTGATGCCGGAATTCGTGGGGAACTGATCGCTTTGTTAGGTGAGGATGTTTATAAGGATGGTCTGTTAAACAAGCCGTTGTTGGCTTCCTATCTGTTTTCCGATCCGGCGCATGTGCTCCAAATCAATTCCATTATCCATCCCCGGGTACGGAAAGATTTTACCGTATGGGTGGAACGTCAGGAAAATTGTGAGATAGTGGGTATGGAATCGGCTATTTTGTATGAGGCTGGTTTTCAGGATACGGTAGATGCGGTAATAATGGTCTATGCACCTGTAGAACTGCGTATACAGCGTGCCATGTATCGTGACGGAGCCAGCGAGGAACAAGTCCGGGCACGTATTGCTGCCCAGATGGATGATGAAGAAAAGCGTCGGCGGGCCGATTTCACGGTGGTGAATGACGGGGTGCAATTGCTCATACCCCAGTTGAACAGAATAGTAGAACAATTAAAAACCGAAAAATTCATACTATAAATTTGGGAGTTTCATTGGTGAATTGTACTTTTGCTTCCTCAAACCATAAATATAAAATAGAATAGTATGTTAAAGACCATTTTATCAATCGCGGGCAAACCGGGATTATATAAATTGATTTCTCAAGGAAAGAACATGTTGATTGTAGAAACAGTTGACGCAGCTAAGAAAAGAGTTCCTGCTTATGCTCATGACAAAGTTATCTCATTGGCGGATATTGCTATGTACACAGATGCGGAAGAAGTGCCTTTGAGCGAAGTGCTGGAAGCGGTAAAGAAGAAAGAGAATGGAGCGGTTGCTTCTATCAATTATAAAAAAGCATCAGCCGATGAGTTGCATGCTTATTTTGCAGAAATTTTGCCAAATTATGATCGTGACCGTGTTCATAACGGGGATATCAAGAAACTGATTTCATGGTACAATATTTTGGTAAACAATGGTATTACTGAATTTGTAGAAGCTCCGGCAGAATCTGCCGACAAAGTGGAAGAAGCTGCTGCTGAATAATTGAAATAAAGCGAAGGGGAAAAGCCCGTCAAGCAGTTTACAATCTGCTTGACGGGCTTTTTGTTCATCGGCATTATTGGTAAAAGAAGTAGGATATCTTACTTCTTTCAGTGGAATATGATCATAGATCGTGCTCTATAAAGGATACCCTGAAAAATCCTTCAAATCCTTCAGACTTCCCGCAAACGCCTTGTTCGTGGGCATTTCGGCTGAAGGATTGGGTTCGGGAATGTGCTTCAGTCGGGGATTGGAATCCTTCAGCCGAATCGGTGTTTCTCTGATTCTCAGGGAATCGTTTTTCCTGAAGGATATTTTTCGGCTGAAACATTTCGCGATGTATATCTTTCAGCCGGAATGTCGGCGGGCAGGGTGTTTGCGGAGTAGCTGAAAGATCTGAAGGAAAAATAAGGAGTTTCGGCATGTAGATGCCATTATGGAAAAAACAACAGGTCAAATTTTAAAAAGCTCTTGTTCTTTCAATGAAAACGTCTTGTTCTTTTTTTTAAAGACCTTGTTCTTTTCAGAAAAGAACAGGACGTTTGAGAGGTTAGTAATGTGCATGCCGGAAAGTTAGTAACGTGTGGGGTGACACGTTACTAATGCGTGGGCTGTAAGATTAGTAATGTTGCAGGTGGAAGATTGTATATCTTACAAGTGATGAGCCCCCCCTTTACTCAGGAAAGATAAGATCTTATCTTTCCTGGCTGTTTGTAACATTCTAGTTGCGGAATTTTAATCCGTCACCAGCTGTTTCTACGATAATCGGTTTGCTTCGGTCTACTTCCTGTGACAATAGTTTTTTGGACAAATCATTCAGCAAATAGCGCTGGATGGCACGTTTCACAGGACGGGCGCCGAATTCGGGATCATAGCCTGTGCTGGCAATGAAACGGACGGCCTCATCGGTCATTTCCAAAGTAATGCCGTTGCCGGCCAGCATATTCTTGATACCGTTGATTTGTAACATCACAATCTGTTCTATCTCTTCTCTGTTCAAAGGCAAGAACATAATTGTTTCATCTATACGGTTCAGAAACTCCGGTCGTATCGTTTTTTTCAACATGGACATTACCTCTTTCTTCGTCTCTTCAATCACCACTTCGCGATTCTCGTCATTAATCTTTTCGAACTGGCTTTGAATGTATGCGCTGCCCAGGTTGGAAGTCATGATGATAATCGTATTCTTGAAGTTTACCGTACGTCCCTTGTTGTCAGTCAGACGTCCGTCGTCCAAAACTTGCAGCAGAATATTGAACACATCGGGATGTGCTTTTTCTATTTCATCAAATAATACCACAGAGTATGGTTTGCGTCGGACGGCTTCTGTCAACTGACCGCCTTCATCGTAACCTACGTATCCGGGAGGCGCTCCGATCAGGCGAGATACAGAGTGTTTCTCCTGGTATTCGCTCATGTCGATACGCGTCATCAGACTCTCGTCATCAAACAGGTAGTCGGCCAATGCTTTGGCAAGTTCTGTCTTACCTACACCGGTAGTACCCAGGAAGATGAATGAACCTATCGGACGTTTCGGATCCTGTAATCCGGCACGGCTACGGCGTACGGCATCGGATACGGCTGCTATGGCTTCATCCTGACCTACCACACGCAAATGTAATTCTTGCTCCAGATGAAGCAATTTGTCACGTTCGCTTTGCAGCATCTTGTTAACAGGTATCCCTGTCCACCGTGAAACAACATCGGCAATGTCCTCAGCGGTAACTTCTTCCTTTATCATGGCACTGTCACCCTGCTTGTGTTTCAGGTCTTCTTGGATATCCTTAATCTCGTTCTCTAAAGCCTGTAATTTTCCATAACGGATTTCGGCCACTTTACCGTAATCTCCCTCACGTTCCGCTTTCTCGGCTTCAAATTTCAATTGTTCTATTTCCTGCTTGTTTTGCTGAATCTTGTTGACCAGTTCCTTTTCACTCTGCCATTTGGCTTTGTAAGAGGTTTCCTGTTCTTTCAGTTCGGCAATCTCTTTATTCAGCTGTTGTAATTTGGACTCGTCTTTTTCACGTTTGATGGCCTCACGTTCAATTTCCAGTTGTTTCAGGTGACGTGAGATTTCATCTAGTTCTTCAGGCACAGAGTCACGTTCCATACGCAATTTGGCAGCAGCTTCATCCATCAGATCAATAGCCTTGTCCGGAAGGAAACGTTCGGTAATGTAACGGTTACTCAATTCTACAGCGGCAATGATGGCTTCATCTTTGATACGTACCTTGTGATGGTTTTCGTAACGTTCTTTCAATCCACGAAGAATAGAGATGGTGCTCAGCGTGTCCGGTTCGGCTACCATAACAGTTTGGAACCGGCGTTCCAATGCCTTGTCCTTTTCGAAGTATTTCTGATATTCGTCCAAAGTAGTGGCTCCGATGCTGCGGAGCTCACCACGGGCCAAGGCGGGTTTCAATATATTGGCGGCATCCATGGCACCTTCACCTTTACCGGCTCCGACCAAGGTATGGATTTCATCGATAAACAGGATGATGCTGCCTTCGGCTTTGACCACTTCATTGACAACAGATTTCAGACGTTCCTCAAATTCACCTTTGTATTTGGCTCCAGCAACCAGTGCGCCCATATCCAATGAGAAGATTTGTTTGTTCTTCAAATTGTCGGGTACATCACCTCGGATGATACGGTGTGCCAAACCTTCAACAATGGCGGTCTTACCAGTACCCGGCTCACCAATTAAAATCGGATTATTCTTGGTACGGCGGCTTAATATTTGTAATACTCTACGTATTTCTTCATCACGCCCGATAACCGGATCAAGTTTTCCGCTGCGGGCAGCCTCATTCAAATTAATGGCATATTTGCTTAAGGATTGATAAGTGTCTTCACTGGATTGTGAAGTTACTTTTTCACCTTTACGTAGTTCTGCTATGGCGGAGCGCAGCTCTTTGTCTGTCATTCCCGCGTCTTTCAATATGGTAGCGACAGTACTCTTTACATTCAATAAGGCCAGGATAATAGCTTCCAGTGAAACGAATTCGTCACCCATCTCTTTGGAATACTGTACGGCTCTTTGTAATATCTCGTTGCTTTCACGGCTAAGGTAAGGTTCTCCTCCCGAAACCTTAGGCAGCGAGTCAATTTGCTTGTCGATGACCAATGCGATCTGCTGGGCGTTCATTCCCAATTTCTGGAAAATGAAGTTGGTGACGTTTTCACCTACTTTCAGTACTCCGGCCAACAGATGCACAGGCTCGATAGCTTGCTGTCCGCGGGCTTGAGTTACGTTCACCGCTTGTTGCACTGCCTCCTGTGATTTAATTGTGAAGTTGTTAAAATTCATATTGTATCTCCTTTCTAAATATTATTCAAATACCTATTGAAAACGTAACTGTCACTGCTTTGTTCAGTGGCTTTTGCGATTTCATTTGATAATCGTCAAATAGTTTGCCAAAAAGAAAAAGAAAGCTAATGAAGTAAAATAAGAAGACAAAATGACAGGCTTTCCGGCTTTTAAATGAAAAAAAGTCCGAATTGTACACAAAAAGGCAGATAACTCTTTTTGCAGGCAGATGATAATTGCTATCTTAGCATCGAAATCATAAAATGAAAACGAGATGACAAATGAAATAAAGTTTGCAGATACTGTAATTCTGGTGGATGTAGCCTATGTAGATAGGGTGGCGGGTGATTTATCCAAACATTTTGGTGACGTGGTGGGGCGTAAGTTGCCGAAAGCGGATTTGCCGGTGTTGTTGGAATGTCTGTCACTGGATAGTGGAATACCCTTGGGGGAGAATGCAGTTCAGGTATTATTTATTTATGACGAGGAAAGTAAGAAAATGGATGCTTTTCAGCCGTCGGATTTGGAAAAGGAATTAAATAACGTGGCTTTCAAAAGCCAGTTGGGAGAGTTTGTACTTTATTCTTTCGAACCGTCGGATATGGCTAGTCGCGAAGAGTTGTTTCTAGAGTCTTTGAGAGTGGTGGTTGATGCAAAAGAGGTGAAACGGGTAATTATTGTCCCTGCCGAAGAAGAATATGGGGATAAAGTTCCTGCTATATTAAATAAGGTGGACGGAAAAGAAAAAATGACAGTATTCGGCATGAATCCTCCAGCCTGTGAAGTGGCTTATCAGTGGGAGATGTTTGGATTCGCAGTTTTACAGTCGTTAGGAATTAAAGCAGACGAACTATAATCATTAAAAAACATGTCTGATTTCAGGTTAAGAGTATTCAGTAGTGTTGCGAAAAATCTCAGCTTTACAAAGGCTTCGCAGGAGCTGTTTATCAGCCAGCCGGCTATAACCAAGCATATTCAGGAATTGGAAACGATGTACCAGACGCGCCTTTTTGAGCGAATGGGTAACAAGATCTTGTTGACTGATGCAGGCAGGTTGTTGTTGGAACATTGTGAGAAAATTTTGGAAGATTACGGACGCTTGGAGTACGAGATGAACTTATTACGTAATGAGCATACCGGTGAGTTACGCTTGGGAGCCAGTACTACAATTGCCCAATATGTGCTTCCTCCCTTGCTGGCTCGTTTCATCGAGAAGTTTCCGCAAGTGTCTTTATCACTTTTCAGCGGGAACTCCTCTGAGGTGGAAAAGGCATTGCAAGAACATCGCATAGATTTGGCATTGGTAGAGGGCAATACCCGGCAACCTAATTTGAAATATACTCCTTTTCTGCAAGATGAGCTGGTGGCTATCGTCCATACTCGTAGTAAGTGGATGGATTATGATGAGATAACTTTGGATGAATTGAAAGAAGTTCCTCTTGTGCTTCGTGAAAGAGGTTCGGGAACATTGGATGTATTGATTACCGCTTTGCATAAACACAACATAAAGTTATCGGACCTTACTATCCGTATGCACCTGGGGAGTACAGAAAGCATTAAATTATTTTTGGAAAATAGTGAGTGCATGGGGATTTTGTCTATCCGGTCTATTAATAAAGAACTGTATTCAGGAAAGTTTAAAGTATTGGATATAAAAGACCTGGTGATGTTTCGTGAATTTGATTTTGTCCAATTGCAAGGGCAGGATACAGGGCTTCCGACTCTGTTCATGCAGTTTGCCAATCATTATAAGGAAAAGTTATAACCTATAATTAAAAACGATTAGATTGTTATTGAAACATATACTACCTTTGCACCTCGAAATAGAGAAATAATGTTAAAAAGTAAAATATATGATTTCAGTAACAGCTTTACAGCAAAACAACAAAATTATTTATGTAGGCTTGCTTTCCACGTTAACGGTCTTTTTATTGATGGACTATATTCCGGTATTGGCTCCATTTTCCCGGTGGGTCACTCCACCCGTATCTTTATTTCTGGGGTTGATATTTGCATTAGTTTGCGGACAGGCCCATCCTAAATTCAATAAAAAGGTTTCTAAATATTTGTTGCAATATTCTGTAGTGGGATTGGGGTTCGGTATGAATCTTCAGGCTTCTTTGGCTTCCGGCAAGGAAGGAATGGAATTTACGATCATTTCTGTAATCGGTACAATGATTATAGGTATGTTTATAGGGCGTAAACTTTTGAAGGTAGACCGTGATACGGCTTACCTTATCAGTTCAGGTACTGCAATTTGTGGGGGGAGCGCTATTGCTGCTGTGGGGCCTGTATTGAAAGCTAAAGATAGTGAGATGTCTGTGGCTTTGGCTACTATCTTTGTATTGAATGCTATCGCTTTGTTCATTTTTCCGGTGTTAGGTCATACGTTTGGGTTAGATCAACAACAGTTTGGTACTTGGGCAGCTATTGCTATTCATGATACGAGTTCTGTGGTGGGTGCAGGTGCGGCATACGGTGAAGAAGCGTTGAAAGTGGCGACTACAATTAAACTGACCCGTGCCCTTTGGATTATTCCTTTGGCATTCGCTACATCTTTTATTTTCAAGGGGAGTGGTAAGAAAGTAAGCATTCCTTGGTTTATCCTTTATTTCGTTGTAGCTATCGTTCTGAATACTTATGTGTTGGATGGTGTACCTCAATTCGGGCAGGCCGTTTCTGGACTGGCACGTAAGGGATTGATTATTACCATGTTTTTTATTGGAGCTTCCTTGTCTATGGATGTACTGAAGCAAGTCGGTATGAAACCTCTGGTTCAAGGTGTTGCTCTTTGGGCAGTGATTAGTATTAGTTCATTGGCTTATATTCTACTCTTCTGATAGGGATTTAAATCCTGTTATCCGCATATGCTTTTTTATGAGAATATAATTTAGAAGTAATAGATGAGTAATAGTACAGCGTTTATCCCAATGACAGTGAGGAATCCTTTCCATACATAAGGCAGTATTTCTTTTCTGCGGGAGGAAAAAAATATGGCATAGAACATATTCACCACAATGTTGCTGATGATAGCTTGCATGATGCAGGCTCCTACGATAGTTGCTGGAATGCTTCCGCCTTGTAACAGGTTAAGTATGAAAGGGGTGATGTCACTTAATCCTGCTGCAATGGAGAGAATACTCAAACCTCCTGTTCCTGCATAAATTAATGTATAGTGAGTCAGAAATGTAAATACTACGAATAATAAAGCAAAGATCAGAGCGACTTTGAATTCCAGCGGATTACTTTCCGTTTCCGGCTCCTCAATAACTTCGCGCTCGCCTTTTATAGTATGCTTTTTATGGATGAATATACCGATGCCGGCGGCGGTTACAGACATGATGAGCAGATAGGGGTAGATATCCAGAAAGATGGAAGTGCTGAATATAAGGATCAAAATCATGAAACGCAAGAACATCATGCTGATAGCAAGCATCATGGCAGATACATATTCCGGTATTTCATGCGTTTGTATCCGTTTACATTTGCGGGCAAGGATGGAAATGGTAGCGGTGCTGCTATACAGACCACCGATAATACCCGAAACTAGAGTGCCTGATTCGCGGAAAACATATTGTTTCAGCAGGTAGGATAAATAGGAGATGCCCGATACGACTACAGTAGCCAGCCAAATGGTGTATGGAGTGAGATTGATACCCGGTATAAGAGGTTCCTTGGGTAACATGGGCAAAATGATACCGCTGATAGCCAGAAATTTTGCCAGTGTTATCATTTCATCATTTTGCATCCGTTGTACAAGTTCGGTAAAGGTGTGTTTCATTTCTGTGAAAAGAAGCATGGTGACTACCATCATGACATAAAACCAGGAAGGCTGTGTACTTATGATAGGAGCCATACAATAGGTGATAAGAGCGATGATGATTGTTGTCACTCCAAACACGTGGAACTGGGATTGCTTGACATAATAATTGATACCCAGTAACATGCCTAAAATTATCCCGCCTCCCATAAATAAATGCATTTCCTTAGGGTCAAGTATATAGAGGAGATATCCCAAAATACCGATAAAAGTAAAAGTCCGGTCTGTGCCGAAAAGCGTAGTTTCCCCTTCTCGTCTCAGACTGATTCTCCGTTGGGATAAACCGATGAGTAAAGAGAACAATGTTACTAGAATGAAAGTAACCAATTGCTGGGGAAGGTAATCGTACAACTTTTCCATAAATTTGTCAAGATTAGGTTGATGTAATTGGTTTTTCTGTTCAAACCACATGGACCCCTCTGATGGATTCAAATGGTTTTAAAACGCTTGCTTAAACTTGCTTTCTTCAAAAAGTCCTTTTAATTTATCATCACTTTTTATTTGGTTGATGATTGTGGACAGAACTCCTGCTTTGGGCAATTCTACTACAACGTCTGTTTTATATTTACCACCGTTCTGTCGGCTGTTTTCACAAATTACTTTTAAGTTAGCAGCCTCTTGCTGGGTAACCATTTGGATCAGATCTAAAAATTGTTCCCATTCTGCATTACCGAATTTATTTTGAGACTTGGCAGCCATTTCTGCTTTTGCCTTGATCTGGTTAGTTATTGCGGTACGGGCTGTAATGATCGCCTTCTTTTTGGAGGCAGTGGCGTCACCGCTCTGAGCTGATGCCGAGGCACGGAAGAAGTCTGCATTTGTACTATATGTATTTCCGGTACAAGGAGTGCTTTGTGCCTGTGCCCATGTTGATATTCCAAGGACGAAGGCTAAAAAATAGATGAATTTATAATATTTCATAGTTGGAATTTTATCAATTTATTGCGAAGATAGAGGAATATTTGATAATATAAACAAGAAAAGAGAAAAAAAAGATTGAGCTTGCTTTATGAAATGATTATATTTGCAGAAATTAAATGAAAGGTTAGTATTTATGGAATCAACAACAAAATTCTATTCGTTAAACTACACAAACGTAAATACTTATTTATTTGCGTTCGTGTTTATTGTAGGTAATGTGGTATTGCCGCAACTTTGTCATTTGGTGCATTGGGGTGGTCCTGCTATGTTACCCATTTATTTCTTTACATTAATAGGTGCTTATAAATATGGATTCAAAGTGGGGATGTTGACGGCTGTTCTTTCTCCGCTTGCCAATAGCATCTTGTTTGGAATGCCTTCTGTGGCCATACTGCCGGCTATATTGGTAAAATCGGTATTGTTGGCGTTGGTGGCGGGATATATGGCAGACCGTTTCCGTAAGATTACAATTCCTGCATTGCTGGGGACTGTTATGGCATATCAGGTGGTGGGTACCTTGATAGAATGGGTTCTTGTCGGTGATTTCTATTTGGCGGCACAGGATTTCCGGATTGGGATTCCGGGCATGTTGCTCCAGATTTTTGGCGGCTATGCATTGCTGAAAGCTATTGCAAAAAGATGAGTTGTAAACACTTGATGTTAATGTTGCAAACTGTGAAACAACCTGAAAATGGTGGCGCTGGTTATGTCCTGGTAGTTGTCATGGATGGAGAGCACGATAAATAGATGACTTTGGTTTTTGATAAATCATTTAATAGTTAATAGATAAAATGACAGGCACATTATTATTTTTAGGATTAGGAATGCAGGAAGTGTTATTCATTGCATTGATTGTTCTTTTGTTCTTTGGTGGGAAGAAGATACCCGAACTGATGAAGGGGTTGGGCAAAGGGGTTAAGAGTTTTAAAGAAGGGATGAACGGGTTGGAGGATGATATAGATGGGAAAGATAAGAAAGGGGAAACGAAAAAGTGACAAATAATGGAACAGCAGCAGAAGATACTGACCTTTTGGGATCATCTGGAAGAACTACGCCATGTCTTGTTCCGCATTGCAGTGGCTGTGGTATTTCTAATGTTGGTAGCATTCTTGTTTAAGGATGAGCTCTTTGCTATTGTTCTAGCGCCTAAGAATGCTGATTTCATTATTTATCATTTTTTTTGCCGGATAGCTGATTCTATGGCTATGCCTTCATTATGTCCGGAAGTGTTTTATGTGAAAATGATCAATACCCAATTGGCGGCTCAATTCATTACTCATATGAGTGTGTCTTTTTATGCGGGTTTTTTGTTGGCATCTCCTTATGTTATTTATCAGTTGTTCCGTTTTGTCTCGCCGGCTTTATACGAGAATGAAAAGAAATATTCTACCCGGGTTGTAGGATGGGGCTATTTTCTTTTTATGATGGGAGTTCTTTTGAATTATTTTTTGATTTTTCCTCTTACTTTCCGTTTTCTTGCTACCTATCAGGTCAGTATGGAAGTGGAGAACACGATTACTTTGTCCTCGTATATGGATACGTTGATGATGATGAGTCTGATGATGGGGATTGTTTTCGAGATCCCTGTCCTTTGTTGGCTTTTTGCCAAACTGGGATTTCTTACGGCTGATTTTATGAAGCGGTATCGTCGTCATGCTATTGTTATTATTCTGATAGTTGGAGCTGTTATCACTCCTACGTCAGATGTTTTTACATTGATGATGGTATCTGTGCCCATGTATTTGCTTTACGAAGTCAGCATTTGGATTGTAAGTCGGACAGGGAAAAAACAGCAGGAAGAATCCTTGGAGGAAGTGCTTGAAAAATCATGAGATGATAATCCTTATAAGTATTATATCGTAAAAAAGGAAGGCCTTCGTGACGGCCTTCCTTTTTTCCATTAGGATCCATACTTTATTAAATCTTCCAGCCAAAGGCCTCTGCCACGGCCGGAAACACAATCTTTCCGTTGACAATATTCAAGCCGTTTTTTAGTCCAGGATCGTTTTCGCAAGCTTTTTTCCAACCAAGATCTGCCAATCTGATGGCGTATGGCAGTGTAGCATTGGTTAATGCCAAGGTTGAAGTACATGGTACAGCTCCCGGAATATTGGCCACACAGTAATGGATGATACCGTCTACTTCGTAAATAGGTTCGGCATGAGTTGTAGGATGGGACGTCTCAAAACATCCTCCTTGGTCAATGGCCACATCTACCAGTACGGTACCCTTTTTCATCAGTTTCAGCATGGGGCGTGTAATGAGGTGGGGGGCCTTTGCACCGGGGATAAGTACCGCACCGATTATCAAATCAGTTGTTGGCAGTTCTTTTTCTATATTGTGGCTGGACGAGAATAATGTTTTTACATTTTTAGGCATGAACTCGCTTAACTGACGCAGGCGGGGTAATGAAATATCGCAGATTGTGACATCAGCCCCTAGCCCTGCAGCCATTAAAGCTGCATTGGTTCCTACAATGCCGCCGCCTAATACCAGTACTTTGGCTGGTTTGACACCGGGAACTCCACCTAGTAAGATACCACGTCCTCCTTGAGGCTTCTCCAAAAAACGTGCTCCTTCCTGAGTGGACATTCGTCCCGCCACTTCACTCATGGGAATCAGCAGAGGCAGTCCTCCTTGTTTGTCTGTTACAGTTTCGTAAGCAAGGCATACTGAACCACTACGCATCATTGCCTCCGTTAATTCTTTGTTACAGGCAAAATGGAAGTATGTAAATACCAGTTGGTCCTTACGTACCAGATTATATTCACATTCGATGGGTTCCTTGACTTTTATAATCATTTCAGCGATGGCGTACACATCTTTTATAGTAGGAAGGATACGCGCTCCGACTTTCTCATACTCTTCGTCGGAAAATCCGCTGTTTATACCTGCGGTGTGTTGTATATACACCGTGTGACCTCTCTGTACCAACTCGTGTGCTCCTGCAGGGGTTAATGATACACGATTCTCGTTGTTTTTGATTTCTTTAGGAATTCCTACTATCATAATTGTCACATTTAAGGGGTTTGACTGCCTCAAAGATAACAAAATGTCAGAAAAGTAGGTTTTGTCTGGATATGTTTTTTTCGTAATAAATGTATGTTTAGCAACATTATTTTAAGGGATATTCTGTTTTTTATTTGTAAGTTTGCGGAGAGATTCAAAATTTTTGTGATGAGTTCTCCATAAAATAAAGAAAATGACTTTACGAAATTATATAATCATAGTAGCTTTGGGCAGTATTTTCACTGTACGGGCACAGGAAGAACCGGCTGCTCCTGTATTCCGTCCTCCTTTTGATTTTCCGCTTACTCTGAGCGGTAATTTTGGTGAACTGCGTTCTAACCACTTTCATGGAGGAGTGGACTTTAAAACCCAGGGAGAGGTGGGAAAACCTATTCATTGCATTGCCGACGGATATGTGAGCCGTGTACTGGTTACTCCCGGCGGATATGGGCAGGCTATTTTTATTACTCATCCCAATGGATATACTTCAGTGTATGGGCATGTGTTGAAATTTGCTTCCGCAGTGGCAAAAGTAGTGGAGGAATATCAATATCGGCATGAAACTTTTGCTGTGGATTTGAAATTCGAACCTCATCAGGTCAGTTTCAAAGCTGGAGAAATCATTGCTTTAAGCGGTAATGAAGGATATTCTTTCGGACCGCATCTGCATATGGAGATACGCTGTACGGATACTGGTGAATTGATAGATCCCTTACAATTCTATACCGATAAAATCAAAGACACTACTCCGCCACGTGCGTCAATGATTATGCTTTATCCGCAGCGGGGCGCTGGGGTTGTGGAAGGCTCACAAAGAAAAAAATCCATACCTGTTGCTTCTTTGGGGCAACCGGTTTCTGCTTGGGGGAAAATAGCCGCTGGTATTAAGGCATACGACTATATGGATGGTACACATAATAATTATGGTGTGCGTTCTGTGGTACTCTATGTGGATACGACAGAAGTTTTTCGCACTACAGTGGATGGCGTTTTGCCTGAAGAGAACCGGATGATTAATGCTTGGACAGACTATGAGGAGAATGTAAAGAGGCATAATTGGGTGATGCGCTCACAAATTCTTCCCGGAAATAGTTTGCGCATGTTACAAGCCAACGATGAAGGAGGGGTGATTACGATTGATGAAGAACGTGATTATCATTTTCGTTATGAATTAGCTGATTTATATGGTAATAAGTCGACTTATCGTTTCATTGTGCGTGGCCATAGGCAGCCGATAGAGGAATATCATCCGCAAGTAAAACATTATTTGGCATGGAATAAAGGTAATGTGGTTCAGGAACCGGGTATGGAACTGGTTATCCCCCGAGGGATGTTGTATGAGGATGTGGCACTGAACTGTCAGGTGGTTAAAGATACAGCCGCAATTTCTTACGAGTACCAATTGCACGATGAGCCAGTAGCTTTGCAAGCTGGATGCACGCTGATGATCGGGGTACGCCATCTTCCTGTAGAGGATACGTCGAAATATTATGTAGCCCGTAAGTGGGGAAAAAGGAAAGGTTCAGCAGGAGGAACTTATGAGAATGGTTGGATGAAGACTTCCATCCGTGAACTGGGAACTTATACCGTAGCTATAGATACCTTGTCTCCACGAGTAACTCCATTAAATAAAACGCAATGGAAGACAGGTAAGGTTCAGTTCAAAATAGGAGATGCGGAAACGGGTATCAAAGATTATAAGGTGAAGATAGACGGCGAATTTGCCTTGTTTGGTTTCAGTTCCAAAAATGCGAAATTGTGGATGAAGCATCCTGAACGGTTAAAAAAAGGAGTCGCCCATAAATTGGAATTGGTGGTGACAGATTATTGTGGAAATGAAACAAGAGAGGAATATGAATTTTGATGGTAAAATAAGTATTATACACAATTAAAAAGTTATATATTAATGAAGAATAAACTGATTTTAGGTGCTGCCTTTCTGTTGGCAGCGATAACGGAGAGTTTGGCGTGCACTAACCTGATTGTAGGTAAGGGAGCCTCGGTGGATGGTTCTGTTATCGTTTCTTATTCCGCTGATTCATACGGAATGTTTGGCGAGTTGTATCACTATCCTGCCGGTATGCATGAAAAAGGAACCATGCGTGATATCTATGATTGGGATTCGGGCAAATATTTAGGGCAAATAAAAGAAGCGCGTCAAACCTATAATGTGGTAGGTAATATGAATGAATTTCAGGTAACCATAGGTGAAACTACTTTTGGTGGACGGGAGGAATTGGTTGATTCTACCGGTATTATGGATTATGGAAGTTTGATTTATGTAGCTCTCCAGCGTTCTCGTACAGCCAAAGAAGCCATACAGGTAATGACGGATTTAGTAAAAGAATATGGTTATTATAGCAGTGGCGAATCATTCAGTATCGCTGATCCCAATGAAGTCTGGATTTTGGAGATGATCGGTAAGGGTCCCGGTGTGAAAGGTGCTGTATGGGTAGCAGTCCGTATACCGGATGATTGTATTGCCGCACATGCTAATCAGAGCCGGATTCATCAGTTCAATATGAATGACAAGGATAATTGTCTTTACTCTCCGGATGTGATTTCTTTCGCTCGTGAAAAAGGCTATTTTGACGGTATGAATAAAGATTTCAGTTTCTCGGCGGCATATAATCCTTTAGATTTTGGTGGTGTACGGTTCTGTGAAGCGCGTGTATGGAGTTTCTATAATATGTTCAATAAGTCGGTGGGAGATACCTATCTTCCTTATATTCAGGGGGACAGTAAAGAACCGATGCCTCTTTATATCAAGCCTTCCCGTAAACTTTCAGTACGTGATGTACAAGCAGCTATGCGCGATCACTATGAGGGCACTCCACTGGATATTACTAATGATCCCGGTGCCGGTCCGTTTAAAACTCCTTATCGTCTGTCGCCCTTGAGTTTTAAAGTAGGAGATCAGGAATATTTCAATGAACGTCCCATCTCGACTCAGCAAACGGCTTTCACTTTTGTTGCACAGATGCGTGCTAGCCTGCCCGATGCAATAGGGGGAGTATTATGGTTTGGGACAGATGATGCTAATATGACAGTGTTTGCTCCTGTATATTGTTGTTCGGATCGTATTCCTGATTGTTATAGCGGTAAAGAAGCCGACTGTGTAACTTTTTCATGGGATTCTGCATTCTGGATTTATAATTGGGTGGCCGATATGATTCGTCCACGTTATAGCCTGATGATTGATGATATGCGTGCCGTTCAAAATAATTTGGAAGATACTTATGCGAATGCACAGGCTGGCATTGAATCTTCTGCCATGAGTTTATATGAGAAAGATCCTGTAAAAGCAAAAGAATTCTTGACTAACTATAGTTGCATGACAGCCGAATCGGCAATAGACAGCTGGAAGAAGTTGGGTGAATTTTTGATTGTGAAGTATAATGATGGTGCTGTGAAAAAGATGGCAAAAGATGGAACTATACTTCGCCCTGAAACCGGTCATTGTGCTCCTTTGGTACGTCCGGGATATCCCAAAGAATTTTTGGAAGAACTGGTAAAGGCCACCGGTGGACGTTATAAGATGAAATAGGATATATTTTTATATGTTCTGAAAGTCTGATTAATTAGTGGAGGGGCAGATTATAATTCTGCCCCTGTTTGCATAATAAGATAGTTTTTTACCTTGTATGGTCTTCTATTTTTTTATGACAGATTATTTTTGGGGAATAATCCTTTATATCTCTAATTTTCTTCTTCCAAATTTCTAGGATTTTTAATTTAATTCTTTTACATTTGTCAAGACGTAAAAATCGGATATAATTATAAACCTTATAAATAACAAAAAATTATGGAAAATGAAGAATTGATAAAGCAAGTGACAGAGAAAGCAGAGAAATGGTTAACACCTGCTTATGATGCCGAAACACAGGCTGAAATTAAGAAAATGTTGGCGAATCCCGATAAGACTGATTTGATTGAAGCATTTTATAAAGATTTGGAGTTTGGAACAGGTGGTTTGCGTGGTATTATGGGCGTGGGTAGTAACCGTATGAATATTTATACGGTAGGTGCTGCTACTCAAGGCTTGTCTAATTATCTAAATAAAAATTTTAAAGATCTCGATCAGATTTCTGTAGTGGTAGGTCATGATTGCCGTAATAACAGCCGTTTGTTTGCGGAAATTTCTGCCAATATTTTTTCAGCGAATGGTATTAAAGTATATTTGTTTGAAGATATGCGTCCTACTCCTGAAATGTCATTTGCTATCCGTCATTTCGGTTGCCAGAGCGGTATCAATATTACTGCTTCTCATAATCCGAGAGAATACAATGGTTACAAGGCTTATTGGGATGATGGTGCACAAGTATTGGCTCCGCACGATAAAGGTATCATTGATGAGGTGAACAAGATTTCATCGGCTACCGACATTAAGTTTGAAGGTAACAAGGATCTGATTCAGATTGTGGGCGAAGAGGTAGACAGCGTCTATTTGAATAAAGTGAAAACAATTTCTATTGATCCTGAAGTGATCAAGCGTCAGAAGGATTTGAAAATTGTGTATACTCCGATTCATGGTACAGGTATGATGTTGATTCCGCGTGCATTGAAGCAATGGGGATTTGAAAATGTACATACCGTGCCTGAACAAATGGTGAAGAGTGGCGATTTTCCGACTGTTATTTCTCCGAATCCGGAAAATGCCGAGGCTTTGTCTATGGCTATTGATTTGGCTAAGAAAATTGACGCCGACATTGTAATGGCTAGTGATCCGGATGCTGACCGTGTAGGTATGGCTTGTAAAAATGACAAAGGAGAATGGGTGCTGATCAATGGTAACCAAACCTGTTTGCTGTTCTTGTATTATATAATAAAGAATCGTATTGCGATGGGTAAGATGAAGGATGATGATTTCATTGTGAAGACTATCGTTACTACGGAACTGATTAAATCTGTCGCAGATAAGAACCACATCGAAATGTTGGATTGCTATACCGGATTCAAGTGGATTGCACGTGAGATCCGTTTGCGTGAAGGAAAACAGCAGTACATCGGTGGTGGTGAGGAAAGTTACGGTTTCCTGGCTGAAGATTTTGTCCGTGATAAAGATGCTGTTTCTGCTTGTACATTGTTAGCAGAGATTTGTGCTTGGGCAAAAGATCAGGGCAAAACATTGTTCGAAGTTTTGCTTGATATTTATGTGGAGTATGGTTTCTCAAAAGAAACTACTGTGAATGTTGTGAAACCAGGAAAGAGCGGGGCAGAAGAGATTAAGGCAATGATGGAAAACTTCCGTTCTAATCCTCCGAGAGAAATAGGCGGTTCTAAGGTTGTTCTTGTCAAAGACTTTAAAACTTTGAAGGCTACTGATGGTAATGGGAATATAACAGAAATAGATATGCCGGAGGCTAGTAACGTATTGCAATATTTTACAGAAGATGGAACTAAAATTTCAGTTCGCCCGTCAGGAACAGAACCTAAAATCAAGTTCTATGTGGAAGTAAAAGGTGAAATGGGTTGCCACAAATGTTTCGATGCCGCTAATGCAGCTGCTGAGGAAAAGGTGGAAGCCGTAAGAAAATCACTGGGAATTTAATCGAGGGTAAGCGTTGGGCGAAAGTCTGGGAGAATATTCATTCATAAATAAAAAAAGGGGGGGAGAGATGTATTTCTCTATCCCCTTTTCTTTTATTTCCATGCCATTTATATCAAAATCTACACTTCTTTGTTTATTTTTTGTTGTAACTTTGCCTTCTGTTTTAAATAAGGTGAAAGATATGATGTGGTTACTTCTGGCATTTCTCTCGGCTGCACTGCTGGGATTTTATGATGTATTTAAGAAACAGTCGTTAAAGGACAATGCGGTTATTCCGGTATTATTTCTTAATACGTTGTTCTCTAGTTTGATATTTCTTCCTTTTATTGTATTGTCAGTGTGGAGGCCGGGAATATTGGAGAATTCTATTTTTTATGTGCCTGTTGCTGGGTGGGAGGTGCATCGTTATGTGGTGTTGAAATCTGTTATTGTCCTTTCGTCGTGGATGTTGGGATATTTTGGAATGAAGAATCTGCCTATCACGATTGTGGGACCTATAAACGCTACCCGTCCGGTGATGGTGTTGGTAGGAGCTTTAGTGGTCTTTGGTGAGCGTTTGAATTTTTACCAATGGATTGGTGTGCTGATGGCTGTCTTCTCTTTTTTTATGCTGAGCCGCAGCGGAAAGAAAGAGGGAATAGATTTTAAACATAATAAGTGGATTTATTATGTGGTAATGGCGGCTGTGTTGGGAGCTGTCAGCGGGCTTTATGACAAGTACCTCATGGCGCCTGCCGATCAAGGAGGTATCGGACTAGATAGAATGATTGTGCAGTCATGGTATAATATCTATCAATTGTTTATGATGGGAGGTATCTTAATATTGTTATGGTGGCCGAAGCGCAAATCTACCACTCCGTTTCATTGGCATTGGTGTATTATTCTGATATCTATTTTTCTGTCGGCAGCTGATTTTGTTTATTTCTATGCCTTAAGCTTGGACGGGGCAATGATTTCCATTGTATCTATGGTAAGGCGTGGCAGTGTGCTTGTCTCTTTTATATTTGGTGCGATGGTATTCCGTGAGAAGAATCTTAAAAGCAAGGCCGTGGATTTGGTGCTAGTACTTATTGGTATGATATTTCTGTATTTGGGAAGTCAATAAGAAAAAAGATGGGGTGTGACTCATCGTGCATACCCCGTTGTTCTTGATTACTCTATAATGATTTTATATTCTACATCAAACGTTTCTTTTGGTTCTAGTTTCTGTATCCATTCACGGTCTTTTAATTCGCCCGAATACCCTACAGAATCGCAACGTCCATACCATGGTTCAATGCAAACAAATGGGCAATCGGGATGTGTTTTGGTAGGAGACCACAAAGCTACTAACGGAGAATTAAATTCCAAACTGATATGAGGCTTTTTCTTTTTATCCAGTAAGGTTATTTTTTTCAGTTGTTTATTGTCAAAAATATAAGTGTCACAATCAAAAGTATGAATATCAATTGGCATCAGCCCTTCTTTATTTAATTTTAGTACATGACGTTCTGGTGATACGCAACCTTTTTCTATTGGCATGATATATTCTAAATCAGACTTTCGGTCAAAAACAAAGAAGCCACGATCCTTTGTAGCAGCATCGAACTTGGGGAAATAGAAAGCTGGATGTGCTCCGATCTGGAAATACATATCCATAGCTCCCAGATTTTCTACACGCCATTTTACGGTGATTTTATTTTCTTCTAATAAATATCCCACCAATAGGCGGAAGGGAAAAGGAAACTTGCCCAATGTATCAGGAGTGCTTTCCAACCAATATACAGCTCCTTTGTCTTCTTTATAGGTTAGTTTGAAATTCATATCACGTGCAAAACCGTGTTGCCCTATTTCATAAGTGTTTCCGGCATGACGGTATTTATTATTCCACACACGTCCTACTATGGGGAAAAGGACAGGTGAGCGCCGTCCCCAAAATTTAGCGTCTCCCTGCCAAAGATATTCTTTGCCATCCTTTTTGATACTTTGAAGCTCAGCGCCATGTTCGGCTATTTGTACAGTCAGGACAGAATTAGATAGTGTTTCCATGTTTCTTCATTTATAAATTCTTTTTTCAAAGGTAGGGATGTTTCATGACATGACAAAGTGAATCTTCATCTTTGTGTAAATTTTATCTAAAAGGCTTTTTGGGATCAAATAAATTTTAATAAAAGCTTATGCTTGTGTTTATTTTTGCTTATGTTTGTCAATAAAACTATGAAGGAGGATAAGATGGAGGACATACATTTGATATTTAAATTTTTATGGTATAGTATATTATTTTGTATATGGGGAGTATCTTGTACAAGTTCCGGAACTTATAAAAAGACTCAAATGGATATTTATATGCAGTATTATGATTTTATAATTGATTCACTGTCAAAAAATCCTAATTATGTATGTACCCGGACTGCCAGGCAAATGTCGTTTACCACAGATAGTGTGGCGTATTGCCATTATCTTGTTCTTTTGGCAAAAGCATATATGTTTAAGTCCGAGATGGATTCGGCTAAACTTAGCATGGATAGAGCGGAAGTATTTTGCGATGGAGCTGAACCGTCACCGTTAATTAATGATTTGTATGCTGAGATTTACAATATGCGGGGTAATGTATGTGTTCGTCAAGGGTTGACAGATTCTTCAGTGGTATGTTTTCAAAAAGCGTTCGATTATCGTTTGAAGGGTAGTAACAGAGATATGCTTCATGATATTTCTATTAATTTGGCTGATGCTTTTGTCCGTACCGGTCATTATGATAAAGGTGCGATGTGGTATCGTAAAGCTTTGTCTTACTGTGATTCATTGAAGATTCCTGAAGAAAAGCGTTTTCCTGTTTATTACGGATTGGCACAGGTTTATATGGAACTTCGTGATTTTACTTCTTGTGATTATTACTATGAACTGGCGGCTCGGCAATATGATAAGATGCTTCCATTTGAGAAACATATTTATTTGAATAATCGTGGTAATTCTTATTATTTTCGTGCTGATTATCCTAATGCTTTAGAATTTTTCAGAAAATCATTATTGTTAGCTCGTTCTTATCCAGATATGATTTTTGAGGAACATCTGACTGAAATGAATTTGGGAGAAACTTTTCTGTTGATGAATCAGGTTGATTCTGCCGCATACTATTTAAATCTTTGTAGTGATTTTTTTCGTTCTATCGAAAATCAGACAGCTCTCTATTATTTGGATACCCAGTTGATTGAACTTGCCTTGAAGCAGAATAATTTGCCTTTAGCACGTAAACGTATGTCTGAGGCTATCCAGCCTGATTATGTGGAACCGAATATGCAGCATATCCGTAACCGTTACCTACAACATTATTTTGAAGAGGTGGGAGATTTCAAACAAGCTTATTATTATCAAATGGAAAATCAGCGTATTGATGATTCTACACGTAATGAGCGTATTAAAATGCGTACAGCTGAAATTGATCTGAAATACAGTCAGGACACCACGCTGATGAAGCAGAAAATTTTCATTCAGCAAAAAGAGAATGAAGTTCTGGCGCTGAACCAGACGCTTTACCTGTGGATGTTTGCCTGCATCTGTATTCTGGGGCTCGCTGTATTTGTCTACACATACAACAAGAGACAGCGTTTCTTGCTGCAAATGAGAAGTCAGAATATGATTGCCACTTTGCGTATGGAGAATATCCGTAACCGGGTTTCTCCCCATTTCATTTTTAACATTCTGAACCGTGAGATGGGTAACTACACCGACGAGCAAGTCGGAAATATGCGTGGGCTGGTAAAACTGATGCGGCGCAACCTGGAACTGACCGAGCAACTGTGCGTTACCATGGCTGAGGAACTGGACTTTGTCAATACGTTTATCAACCTGGAACGTGAAGCATTGGGAGATAGCTTTATACTGTCCACATCCATAGATGCTGCCATCCATCTTGACCAAGAAATACTTCCTTCCATGATGATACAGATTCCGATAGAAAATGCCATCAAGCATGCCCTGAAGGACAAAGAGGGGATGAAAAGACTGTGGGTTGACATCAGAAAGACCGGGGAAGGAATCTGTGTCAAGGTGCGTGACAACGGGGGAGGTTACCGGGTAAACAGTGCCAACTACGGTACAGGCACCGGTATAAAAGTGATTCTTCAAACCATACAGTTGTTGAACGCTAACAATAAGAAGCATATCGATATATCCATAACCAATGTGCAGTTGGAAGACGGAGAAACCGGTTGCGAGTTTGCTGTCTTCCTGCCCCATGGTTATGATTATAATTTGAAAAAGATGGTTTAGTCATTATTTTTGCTAGAATAGTGTCCGAAACGGTCGCTATAGTTCCATAACCAGAGTGTCGGGTTTGTGCGTTAAAACATGTTTTAATACTTTTGTTCCGTTAATAACTAAAGCAGGATTGTTTACTATGGATAAACTATACAGGGTCGTAATAATTGATGATGATGAGTTCTCTGCGGACAATCTTTGTCTGGAACTGAAGAAATATAACAGGCTGTCTATAGATGGGATGGCGCGTAACGGTGTGAATGGCCGGAAACTGCTGGAAAAGGTTCATCCGGATTTGCTGTTCCTGGACGTGGAACTGCCGGACATGAAGGGCATGGAACTGCTGGAACAGATAAGGGGGGCAATCACTTGGAATATGCAGATTGTGTTCTATACGGCTTATGATAAATACATGATTTATGCCATCCGTGGGGCAGCTTTCGACTATTTGCTGAAGCCGATAGACAAGAAGGAGCTGGAAGGGATTATCGACCGCTTCATGAAAAAGGAGGAAGAGTCGGCAGCTGCATCTTTGGCTATTCCTGCGCGTGTGCATTCGGTCGGCGAGCATACCTTTATGATATCCACGCCTACCAATGATTTGCGTATTCTACGTTCCATTGACATTGGTTTTTTCCGTTATAACTCCGACCGGAAACTGTGGGAAGTGGTGCTGAACAACCAGCTGCCTCTGCTGCTGAAGAAAAATACTACGGCTGATCATATCAAGGGATATGACCCCTGCTTCGTCCAGATCCATCAGTCGTATATCATTAATATCAATTATCTGATGATGATTAAGGAGAACCGCTGTGTCATGTTTCCCCCGTTTGAGAATATTACGGAACTTCAGGTTTCCAAGAAATTCAGAAAAGAATTACAGGATAGGTTTTATTTGTTGTAGTGAATCTATTGATAACATTGAAAATACAAGTTTATAGAAAGTGATTTTAAATCACAATGGAAGAGCAGGAGTCGTGAGATTGCTGCTTTTTTGCTTTTAGTGCTTAATTTTTCCTTTGCGGTATATGGAAATGAGGTTATATAGTCATTAATTTAGATAGAATAGTATGCTTATTAGGCTGTTTGATACTTTCTCTTGGTTTTGTGAATTTGTAAAATGGCGTTAATTGTTTTTCTTTGAAGCCACATAAGGTTAAAAAAAAGACATGTATATGAATGAAGTAAAAAAAGTAATATTGTTTTTGTTATGCTGTGCTATACCTTTTAGTTTTTATGCACAGAAAGCACGCCAAAATGCTGCAACAAAGAAATGGGGGTATGAGCAGACCGAAAATAAAGGATGGTGGGAAAATTCAAAATATAGAGGTAATTCTATGTTTGGTGAATGGGATGCGGCTTTAGTAAATCAGGATTATGAGATAAATTGGTTGATTTCTCCACAATATGAAGAGGTGACTAAGAGATTTACAGAAAAGTTGGCGGGAGTAGTTTTAGGAGGAAAAGTAGGTTTTATAGACATACACAACCGTTTTATAATTAAACCGCAGTTTGAAAATGTAGATGATGTTCATGGGTTTAATTTAGGACTGTCTGCGGTAAAGAAGAATGGCAAATTTGGCTTTATAAATAAAAAAGGAGAATTTGTCATTGAACCTCAATTTGATTACGCTGATAATTTTAGAGATAACATGTTGGCTACAATCAAGCAAGATGGTAAGTTCGGGGCTATTAATTTGAGGGGGGAAATCGTTGTTCCATGTAAATATATTCTAGAAGAAGCAATGATAAGCGTTCCTATATCCAATAAGGTATATCGTCAGAAACAAGAAGAAATGAAAAATGCGAAAGGGAACGGTGATTTTGATGATTTGCTTGATAAAATCGCTGAATGTAGCAGAGAGGTCAATGAAAAAATTAATAATCCTGGAACAGAAGTTATAACCGATTCTCTCAGAATAAGGGAAGATAATGGTAAAATGGGCCTTATAGTGGGAGAACAAATTGTAATTCCTACAGAATATGAGGAGCTTATAATAGCTGAAGATGGATTCGTTCTTGCTTGCAAGCGGGATAAATGGGGAGTTTTGGATATATATGGGCGTACTATATTGCCTTGTGTTTATCAATGGGTATATTATGATGTATCGGCAAAGGTCTGGATTGCCAAAAGTTTTGCAATGGGGTTATATAATAGTCAAGGTGCTTTATTACTACCGGGAAGGATTGATTATATAGGTAGTTTTGTGGATGGCAAAGCACCTGTTTGGCTGAATTCCGTACTTGGTTGGATAGATACGAAGGGACAACTCTCTGATGGCTTTGCAGAGGATGTGACAGAATCCTTTTTGAAAGAAGAAAAAAGGGGAGTGGCAGGTGCTTGGGGTATGTTTAATTTATTAACAGACTTGATTCCGGACTATGCCATGGCCCACTATTATATGGGAAAAGGACAAGTGGCAGATGGCATTTATTCTAAGGGAATGGAGCATCTGAAGATAGCGGCAGAATTGGATCCGGATAATGAAGAAGTAGCGTTGGCGCTGAAGCAAGCCAAAAAGGACAAGAAGAAAAGAACTTTGAATACGATTGGTTACATTGCAAGTGTACATAATGATTTGGAATCTACGAACTCTAATTCTTTTAAGGATGAAAGCAGAAATCAAAATAAGCCTTCATCCGGAATTAGTCTGGGGGTTTCTATGGATGAGATAGATGCCCTTGGTGGATCTACAGCTACTGCTATAGCAGGAGGCAGTAATCATTGCGATTTTTTGAAATATGTGTTAGAAGATCTTGAAGAAAAGATTCAGGAGAATACAGGCAAATTGATGGGAGAGTATTATCGGAAAGTGAAGGATGAATATTTGCAGTTTGCCAGTAAAGAAGGGTGTGAACAATAATATATAATTAAAGATTAGAATTATGAGAGTAATGAATGTGAAATTTGTTGGTAGAATCATTATGACGATTCTTTTTGTATTCATCTGTATTGGAGCGTACGCAGGTGATGACCTTTTAAAGTATGAGATAGAGGGAGAAGGAGTAGGTGTACAGGGTACTTATTTAGTAAAAGTGACAGTAATCCAGAAGAAAAGTAAATTGGATATCGATGTGATCAAGAAGTGTGCGGTTCATGGGGTGCTTTTCAAAGGATTTTCCAGTCAGACTTCACGTACCCGGCAGAAACCTTTGGCAGGAAGTATGGTGGTAGAACAGCAGCATCAGGATTATTTTGATGTCTTCTTCCAAAAAGGAGGTTCTTATATAAATTTTGCCAATATGATAGGAGAGAATCTTTCAGTGGTGAAAATGGGAAAGCAGTATCGAATTTCAGCAGTGGTTTCCGTTGCGAAAGACGCCCTCTATCAAGAGCTGGTATCAGCCGGAGTTATTAAAGGACTAAATAATGGATTTTAGCTTATGTATAAGAGATTGATTGTTACTTTTCTGATACTGGCTGGCGCACTATTGCCTGCTTTTGCCCAGCAGGCTCATGAAGTGTTTTATCTGAATAATGGTACGTAGTGAAGGGAGTTATCTTGAAGCGTACGGATAGTGAAAATAAAGGCATCCAATGGTGAAATTTATCAGTATCCTTTGGTCGTTGTGGAAGTTTGTGGAGGAGAGCGTCATTTTGAGAATATTGTATTATTGAAATTAGGCTATGAATTTTAAAGAAGAAAAAATTATGAAATATCTATTTTATACGTGGAAATTGGGATGTCTGCTTTTACTTGTCTTTGCCGGATGCAGCAGCAAAAAGAGTGTTTCTTCCTATCATTCCTTTGAGAGTGAATGTTTGGGAGTAGAACTGGATGGTTCGGAGACACTTCGAGCTTGGGGCAGAGGGAAAAATCGTACTGATGCTATAGAGCAGGCAAAGAAAAATGCAGTAAGGGATGTTTTGTTCAAAGGTGTTGCTGCCGGTAGTCGTGAATGTAGTGTGCGCCCTTTGGTAACAGAAGTGAATGCACAGGAACGGTATGCATATTATTTTAACGACTTTTTTAGAGACGGAGGGGAATACCTGAAGTATGTAAGTATGGAAGATAAGAAAACAAATTCTAACATGAAGACTTCTAATAAGACTCAAATTTCTTATTCCACTACGGTGCGTGTGCTTCGTTCTCAATTACAGCAGAAACTGATAGAAGATAAAATTTTAAAACCATAAAGACAGAAAAACATGAAAAAATTATATGCTATTTTATTTATTGTAGCACTTGTACACACCGGAGTGTATGGACAGGCTAAAAAACCCACCATTATGGTTGTTCCTGCTAATGTGTGGTGTACCCATAATGGTTATACACAAAAATATAACAATCAAGGCATTATTACCGAACTTCCGGATTATAAAAAGGCGTTGGATAATGATCTGAACTTGGTGAATGTCATAACGAAAATAGGTGAGTTGATGGCTGAAAAAGATTTTCCGTTGAAAGATATGGCATCTTCTATTCGTTCCATAGAGCAGAGTTCGGCGGAACATGAGATGACTACCAGTTCTACTTCGGGAGCTTCACTGGCAGAGTCTCCTTTGGATCGGTTAATGAATAGAGCTAAAGCTGATATTCTGATTGAAGTAGTTTGGAATATTAATACAATGGGCCCCAAACGTTCTGTTACTTATACTTTGCGAGGCTTGGATGCTTACACTAATAAGCAGGTCGCAGCGACGCAAGGTACGGGAGAACCTTCTATGGCTGCTGAAGTGGCAGTATTGTTGGAAGAAGCGGTAGTAGACAAGATGGATGCTTTCGTAAGTCAGTTACAGAAACATTTTGATGATTTGATGGCTAATGGCCGTGAAGTAGCATTAGAAGTCCACGTGTTTGATAATGGGAGCGGTGTTAATTTGGAAAGTGAATTTGGGGGGGCTGAACTACAGGAAATCATAGAAGATTGGGTGGCGCAGAATACGGTGGCTCATCGTTTTAGTTTAACTGATGCAACTGAGAATATGATGCTTTTTGAGCAGGTACGCATTCCGCTTTATCGTGAAAATGGAATGGCTAGAGATACAAGAAGCTTTGCAAATGATTTGCGCAAATATCTCAATCAGAAAGCCAATCTTACCTGCAAAGTAATGACGAAAGGGTTAGGTAAAGCTGAATTGGTTATCGGAGAAAAATAGAAAAGATATGAAAATAAGGAATATGATATTTACCGCTTGGTGCGTATGTTGTGCCATGTCTGCGGCAGCACAGGATTGTGAGATAAGCCTTACAATAGCTAAAGCTGCCCAGAAAGAGGAACTTCCATCTCAGGTACAAGAGATTTTAGGAAATCGTTTAGCTGCGGCAGTGGCCGCTCAGGGGGGTGTTGCCAATTCCAATTTTACACCATTCTTTATCACAGCTAAGGCCAATACTTTATATAAGGAAACATTGTCCGGTCCTCCTGTCAGTACAGCGCTTACTGTTCAATTGACTTTGTATATAGGAGATGCAGTAGGGCAGAAAGTATTTTCTACTCTCACTGTGGATGCAAAAGGAGTAGGTACTAATATTAACCGGGCATATATCAATGCTTTCCGTGCAATAAATGGCAAAAACGTGAAAATGCAAGAATTTATACGCGAAGGGAAAGAAAAAATTATCTCTTGGTATAATAGTAATTATAGGCAAATATTGATAAAAGCGCAAAAAAGTGCTTCTATGCATGAGTATGATGCTGCATTGTATTATGTTACCTCCATTCCTGAATGTTGTGTCGGCTATGAGGAAGCTAGTAAACTGATAGACACTTATTATACTCAATATGTGAATTATAATTGTCAATTGATTATGCAATACGCCAGATCCGAATGGGCAAAGTCACCCGATGCGGAAGGTGCTTCAAGGGCTTTTGACTGGTTGGTTTTCATTGAGCCGGGAAGTAGTTGTGAAGGTGAAGCTAAAGCTTTGTATAATGAAATAAAGCAAAAGGTGACCAGTGATTGGGATTTTGAGAATCGTGAGAAATATAAGGATGAAGCGGGGCTGAAAAAGCAGAGGATAGAAGCTGCCAGAGCTATAGGTGTAGCATTTGGTAATGGGCAGCAACCGGTTACTACTAATATTACTTGGCTCCATTAATTCAAGTTCAAATGATTTTAAATAAAAAGAATATGAGAAATAAAAAAGTTATCCTAATTCTATGTCTGCTGGTGCTGGTCAGTGGCTCTGTGCAAGCTCAGAGGTTGAAGGCCGTGCAGAATGAAAAGGGGCGTTATGGCTTTATGACGGAAGACGGGACAGTAGTGATAAAGTATAAATATGATGAAGCTACCCCTTTTAAAGACGGTATCGCTAAAATAGGAAAAGATGGAAAATACAGTCTGATTAATGAAGATGGTGAAATCATTACAAAACGGAAATATACATATATCGGTGAATTTTATAACGGGGTTTGCCCCGTCGCTGAAGGTGGAAATACTAAAAAAGGAGTAATGCTAACAACGGGTGGACTCATAGGCAATAAAGCTAGTAGTAATACAGGTGAAAAATGGGGGTTGATTGATAAGACAGGTAAGGAAATCCTGAAAACTGATTATGAGGCAATGGGAGATTTAAATAAAAAACTGATATATGTCTTGAAAGGCAAGAAGTTCGGGTTCATTGATTCAGCTGGCAATATCATAGTGAAGCCTACTTATAATTTTATAGGCAGTTTCAACGACCAAGGAATCTGTTGGGTTAATATCGGTGGCAAATACGATAAAAAGAACAACATGGTGTCTAAAGGTAAATTCGGGTTAATCAATGAAAATGGGCGGGAAATAATTCCTGCCAAATATGAAGATGTGGGCAACTTCCCTATTTTGCGAGATAAGAAAACTGGAGCTTTGCTTGATGAGGCTGCCTTTTATACTAAGGCAGACCAGTCCGCATTTCCTGCTACCAAGCAGGAGATACAGAGCTTGCTGCTTCCCAAGCCTCATGCTGCTGAGTCCCAGTTGCCTTCATCGAGGGTAGATTATTTTTATTTCATTAATAAGAAATCCCAAGGGTTGGTAGATGTCCATGGAAATACTATTATTCCTTTAACAGCCAATCAGGCTATTCTTCCTCCTTCAGACAATATGCTTAGGCTTGCTAAAGTGGAAAAGAAGCAAATAGCTAAAGCTTATTATGATTTGGATGCTGAAGTGATGGTCAGAATACCTTCTTCAGAAAAGGGAAAGTTTGGGGCTTTCAGCCATAATTTAGCTCCGGTTTCATTGGATGATGAATTGTATTTCATAGATAAAAAGGGGAACAAGGTGATTGGTGGCCTGTCAAAGGCTTTCCTGAGCAATGAAGGATACCGGGTGGTACAAAAGGGATCGGCTTTTGGTGCAATTGATTCTACAGGGGCAGTTGTTATTCCTATTGAATATACTAATTCGCTTACCAGTGTGAACAATGGGCGCTTGGGAGTACAAAAAAATGCTTCTTGGTTTTATGTAGATATGAAAGGACAAATCGTATCCGATAAGTATGACCGTATAGGCAATTTTCATCGGGGGTATGCATCCGTATGCCTGAACAAATTATGGGGGGCTATTGATTTGCAGAACCGGGTTGTCGTTCCTTTAGAGTGGCAAGGTGTAGCTCCTATAGTCAATCCGCAATTGATATGGGTGAAAAAGGATAACCTGTATTACCTTTATGATGGGGTGCAAAAGTCTGTTCGTCTGAAGCAGGGATTTGCCAATGCATCCAATTTTGATAATGAGATGGCTTATGTGATGTCCGATGGAAAGTGGGGGATTATTGATCCGGATGGCAAGATACTGGTGCCTTGCTTGTTCGAAAAAGAAGAGGATATGGTCTTGGCCAAACAATATATGTTAGCGGAAGACAAGAAGAGCTTGACCGAAGTAGAGGCTCTTCGAGTGATTGCACGTTTTGACCCGGATACAAATATGTTTAAGATAACCTCTGTCATTCCAGATAAACATTGGGATTATTAATTATTGAATGTTTGAAAAATGAAAAGATTCATTATAATACAGTTGTTGACGGTGGTATTCGCCGCTCAAATTCAAGCCCAAGGAGACGGCGAAATAAAATATCGTCGCAGTTCTCTTTATAGCATGATGATCAATCACGAAGGAAGAGAATTTGGTGATGAAATAAAGGATGTTTTTCTCAAAATTCCTGTTCCTGATAAATACAATAATCATGATTTAAGTGTAAAAGTAATCTATACTTCTGAAAAGAAATTGGATAAAAACCATGAGGAGATAGATGAATTTATCAGAAATAATGGTATTGCCAGTCGTATGGTAGGACGCTGGTTTAACCGTGATTACATGACAGGGGTCTGTGATGTAGAACTGGTGAAAGAACGAGGGCTGTACAATGCTTCCGAACTGGACAAGGCTTTGGCATCCAAGACTCAACGCGGAAACGCTCTGTTGGAAGATGCCGGTGAGGACTTGATTGGAAATACTTTTCTTATTGTGAATGATATTCGCTATATTGACCGTTCAAAAGGTTCAAGTGTGTGGGGAGGAATTGTCAAAGGGCTGGGTGCGGCAGCGGCCATTTACACCGGTGAGACATCCTATATGGATTTAGGTAATTCTACGGGAGATATAGTTGCATCCTATAAGGGGTTTAAAGTAAATATTGATACTTATCTCTATCAACTGGTTTGGGATGAAGAGACTGCAACAAAATTCTATACTCAATATTATACTGATAAGGATAATAAGGAGAAGGTGAATGCTTTCAATAATAACCGTAAGATGTTCAAGTTGAAGTATGTGGGCAGCCAGCATAGTGATGGAAGTAACACTTCCTTTTTGGGTATTAACTTGGACGAGCCCCAGCAAATGGTGCGAAAGGCATGCCAACGTGCCATTGATGAAAATATAGCGAGTCTGCAAAAGAATTTTGACCAGTTCAAAGTAAATACCCCCTTAATTAGTGTTTCTCCCCTTAAAGCTTATATTGGCTTGAAAGAGGGAGTCACTGAAAAGTCTAAATTTGAAGTACTGGAAGCCGAACTGAGCAAAGAAGGCAAAATGACTTATAAGCGTGTAGGAGTGATTCAGCCTAAGGAGAATCTGATTTGGGATAATCGTTATATGGCTTCCGAGGAACAGGCTTATGGTTCGGACTTTGGTTTTACCACTTTCCGAAAAGTGTCGGGTGGCGATTTTTATCCGGGAATGTTGATTCGTGAAATAAAATAAGTGTTTAAGTTAGCCGGCTTCGTCAACAGAAGTGAAAATTGGTTGCTTGCCAAAAAGATTTGTTGATATGGCTGAATAGTGAAATTCAAAACAAACAGGCGTTCATTTCCGAGGAATAAACGCCTGTTTGTTTTATGTTTTAAATGGTTCTATAGTTCTATACTGCCAGTCTGGAGAGGTGGTGAAAAGTATAACTGGGCTTTTGATGGTTCTTCCGATTCTATATCATATAGAGCTGGAATGTGAAGCCTAAATTTATATATTTTCAAGCTTGTCTTATTTGCATAATTTATTTATTGTATATATAGTCGTTAATTTTAGCTGCTTGGTATCTATTTTAGTGTGTTTAGTGTAAATCTTGACAAATGATAGTTTTTTGAATATAAAAGTTGCAATACATTTGCAAATGTAAACTTATAGAGTCAATTGTTACGAAGTATGGAAAAGACAATTATTGCAGCATTTTAATGCTAATTTCGTTAACATCGTATGCACAGGGTTTAATGTGGAATGCGAAGGCTGCTCAATATGAGCAGCATGTCTAGCGTAGAGGAATCTAAAATGCATCCAGGTTTCTATGCAGGAATAGGAGCTGAGTATGCTATTGATGAAAATTGGTCTGTCCGTCTTTCTTTATTGTTCACTATGAAAGGAGTGAAACAAGATTACAAATTTTAATAAAAATACTGCATTATGAAGAAACTGTTTTTTATCATGGCTATGTCCGTATGTGCATTTATGGCACAAGCACAAACTACTTCCGGTATTCGCGTGGGGTTAAATATGACCAGTGCTACAGGGAAGTATAATGATCTTATGGCAGATCAAGATTATAATAATAAAAGCTATATGGGTTACAGTGTCCATTATTTTATAGATGTTCCTGTGATTGGCAACTTTAGTATTCAGCCTGCTATTGGACTTTCTATGAAAGGTATCACTTATGAATATGATAAATTTACTACTAAAAAATCGCATCGGGTCGATTTGGATTCTTATAAGAAATATGATGTGACAGAATCTCGCGGCACTAGTGTCACTCAAAAACATAATCTGGGCTATTTGGACGTTCCTATTTTATTTGCTTATGCTTTACCTTTGTCAGAATCGTTTAGGGTTCAGTTGGGAGTGGGCCCTTACTTCTCTTATGGGTTGTTTGGTAAGTTTAAATATGAGTCGGATACATATTTGACAGTATCCCCCGACAAATATGGAGAAAATAAACATACCATAACCAAAGATGATTGTCCCTCCTTTGGCAAGAATGATGATGGGGACGATCCTAAAGGTAATATTAACCGTTTTGACTGGGGAATTGCCATACAGGGCAGCATCTATTGGAAGCGCTTGTTTTTGAATGTTGCTTATCAAAAAGGTCTGAAATCGGCTAATATTACTGACGAGAAGAATGAAGGGAAAGATAAATTGGCTCTTTCCAATTTGTCGTTAGGGTTAGGCTTTATATTTTAGATTTTTATCGGTTTGACTTAACCGATTGAAGAATAAACTTTTAGCGAATTATTTGAGAAATAGAGGTAACGATTTAGCAACCGTGCGAATTTCAGCGTTTTGCGTTGCTATGCTGTCAAATAACTCTTCGAGTCACAAAGGTAATAATATTTTTGGAAAAGACTGAGAAAATTCTACAAATATATTCCACGAAAATTGATGTTTCCAATATAACTAAATAAGTGTCGAAATGTTACAATCAATAGTCTATCAAATAATCGAGTTTTTTGTTAGCGTTTTCTGTATAAAAAGCTAATGCCTCAAAATATCATCACTGAATATTTTGTCCATCTGATAAAAATACATACTTTTGCAAATCATCTGATGATATGATGAATAAGAGTAGAAATAATAGTATGATTATACAGAAGAAGTCTTTGGCAGATATGGTAGCCGAGCAGTTGAGACAACAGATTACGGAAGGAGTTTATACAATCGGGGATAAACTTCCGACCGAACCGGAGTTGATGAAAACTTTCAAAGTCGGAAGGTCGAGTATCCGTGAAGCGGTAAAATTATTGGTAAATATGGGTGTTGTCCAAGTCCGACAAGGGGCAGGAACATTTGTCGCCGAAGCATCCGATACGAACGGAGGCAGTATAAATATGAATATCGCCGACCGGACGGAACTCGATGAGGTGAGGAAAATATTGGATATTGCAATCGTGGAGAAAGCCGTGGCAAGAAGAACAGAAAAAGATATAGAGCGAATGCAGTCCTCCCTTGAAGCAAGAAAGGCAAATGCGAAAGACGGTTTGTTGAAAGAATGTATCGAAGCCGACATGAATTTCCATATTGCAATTGCCGATGCTACCCACAATCGAATATTGGCAGACATTTACCGTTCTGCTTCCCTGCATTTGCTTTCGGAGTTCAATCGTATTTACGATGGTACGGATTGCTTCATAAATTCACAATCTTCTCACGAGAAGTTGTTGAGATACATCATTGCAGGCGATTTGAAGAACGCCCGGAAGACGGCAACACGGATTGTAGAAGAGCCATAGAACGAGAAACAACTAAAAATATGACAATCAAATGATAAAGAATACAGAAAACAACAACGGAAAAGTGGTCGTTCTTTTTGAAGTAACGCCAACGGCAGAGGGTAAAGTACGCTATCTCGAACTTGCCGCCCAATTAAAACTATTGCTTTCAGATGCAAAAGGTTTTATTCGTTCCGAACGGTTCAGTAGTCTGAATGAAGAAGGTAAACTGTTGTCTCTGAATGTATGGGAGAACGAAGAAGCCGTTGAAAAGTGGCGTAATGAACTTCACCACCGTACGAGCCAATCGGAAGGACGTGAAAGGCTTTTTGAAAATTACCGAATCACCGTCGCTTCCGTCATAAGGGAATATGACGATTCCAATCGGAATGAGGCTCCAGCGGATTCTAATGAATATTTCCACAACAAGCAAGCTGATGACCGACCGTAATATTTTTATCTATGGCGAGACAGAGGTGTCCTATTTGAAAAAGCGGGATAAAAAACTTGCCGAGGTAATGGAAAAGGTTGGGCCGATAGAGCGGGAAGTTATTCCCGACTTGTTTGCCGCTTTGGTCAATTCGATTATAGGGCAACAGATTTCGACAAAGGCTCACAAGACAATCTGGAAAAAGATGGTAACCGTCCTCGGCGAGATAACACCGCAGGTCATCGACAGTTTAAGCGACGAAGAGTTACAGCAATTCGGCATTACATTCAAAAAAGTGGCTTACATCAAATCGGCAGCACAAAAAGTCTTATCGGGTGAACTTAACATCGAATCCCTTAGGGCAATGTCGGACGAAGAGGTCTGTGCCAAACTTGTAGAACTCGACGGTATAGGAATCTGGACAGCCGAAATGCTTATGCTGTTTTCCATGCAGCGTCGCAACATATTGAGTTTCGGCGACCTCGCTCTTGTGCGGGGTATGCGTATGGTCTATCACCATAAAGTAATAAACAGGCAACTGTTCGACCGATATAAGAAACGGTTTTCTCCTTATGCTTCCGTCGCAGGTCTTTACTTTTGGGCTGTGGCAGGAGGCGCAATAGAAGGAATGAAAGATTATGCACCGACCAACAACAAGTATGATGAAAACAGAAGAAAAGATAAAAGCGGTAAGAAATAGAGACGCAAGCTATCGTGATAAATTTTTCGTTGCCGTCAGAACAACGAAAATTGTTTGTACACCGGATTGTCCGGCGAAGCCTCTGGAAAAGAACATCGTGTTTTATGATACGCTTGAGGAAGCATTACAAGCCGGATATAGACCATGTAAAATATGTATGAAAGAATTTCCCAACAATAAAAGGAACAATATGGAAACTATAAAGATTACACGGTATCAATCGCCCGTGGGTGATATGCTTGTCGGTTCTTACGGCGACAAGCTGTGTATTTGCGATTGGGCGGTGGAGAAACGCCGCAGTACGATAGACCGCCGCATACAGCGACATCTGAGTGCGAAGTACGAAGAAGGAACTTCCGACGTCATCAAACGGACCATTGGGGAACTCGAAGAATATTTTGCCGGACACCGTAAGATATTCGACATCCCCGTTGTCTTTACCGGTTCGGAATTTCAATGTACTGTATGGGAAGAACTGATGAAAATACCCTATGGAAGGACCATATCTTATGGCGAACTTGCCCGCCGCATCCATAACCCGAAGGCTGTACGTGCAGTTGCATCGGCCAATGCCACCAATCCTATCTCTATCTTGGTACCCTGCCACCGGGTAATCGGCAGCAATCATAAACTCACGGGATACGGAGGCGGCCTCGATGCCAAAAAAGGATTATTGGAGTTGGAATGTTCTAATACAGAAGGAATAGAGTTATGGTAGCTTTAATTTAATATGCAAAAGTACGAAAAGTGCCATTCATAAGGGAAATTATGAACAGCACTTTTTTTATTATCTTCCAGCAAGATAAAACGGTTATAGCTTCATTCCCCTGCCTTTTCTTTGCGGCTGTATGGGGCGGTGTATGTTCTGCCTTAGCTTGTCGAATTGCTCCTTGAACCATTCGGCAATGGGCTTTCGGTCGATGGCAAGAACTAATTTCGTCCCGTCCGTGGGGTCTTTCATCACTTGAACCCCTGCCTTTTCGGTCTTGAATTTCCGTCCGTGTTCCTCCGAGTAGAGTTCCCCTGCATACTCCAACGGCTTTCCCTTGACGAGTGTTTCCGTCTGCCCGTCGCTGAACCCGACAAGGCGGCAGAGGTTTTCGATACGGAGCATTTCACGGAAATAGGGAAACCATGCCGCCGCCCTTGCGATTATCGTTTTCAGAAACGATATTTCCTGCTTGTGTTTCGCTTCCTTGTCTGCTATCTCCCTGCGGTGCTTCCGCTCTACTTCCGCCATTTGTCGGCTGTGGTCGGTCTGCATGGTCTGTATTCTATCTTGCAGGGCTTCGATGGCTTCCCCGTGCGTGGCTACCTCCCTACGCAGGGCGGTGTTCTCCCTCTCCAGCGTCTTGACCTTGTTACTGCCGAAAAGAGAACCGACACTCTCGGCGATGTTGGCGGCTGCGGTGGTTGCCGCCCCTTTCAGCTTCTCGGTCTGTATCTCTTTTTTCGCCCGTTTGAGTTCCTCCTGCGCCGTTTCTTTCTGACGCTGCAAATCCACTACCTCCGCTTTGAGGCTGTCGGCGAGTTTCTTCGTTTCATTGTAATACTGCTGCGTGGACTTGTGCCGTGCCTTTGAACCGTCTATGCCCCTTTGCAGCCCGTATTTCGCCATCGCCACGGCATAGGTGTCTTGATAGGATTTCAGCCTTAGCCGTGTCATAATATCATCGGCGCATAGCCTTACGGTGTCGGTCGGCTTCTTGCGGTATCGCTTCTTCGTCTGCTCCTCCCGTTTCCTGCGCTTGCGCTCTCCCTTGACGATGGGAACGAGCGTGACGTGTATGTGGGGCGTTTCCTCGTCCCGATGCAGGTGCGCCGCCACGATGTTCTCCTTTCCGAACGTGTCGGCGAAGTATTTCATATTGTCGGCGCACCACTCGTCCAAACGTCCCTCCCTTTCGATGCGTTCCATGTCCTCGTGCGTTCCCGACACGTTGATGCGGATTGCCCGTACTTGGTTGTTTCCGATTTTGCGTGTCAGCCCAGCTTCTTCTAATCTTCTCTGGATAGCCGCCGAACGGTCTTTTATCCCGTCGGGGTACGCAACGAGTTTTCGGTTCAGGTGCGTCCGTGTCGGGTCTGCGTTCTTCGGGATGATAAAACGCTCGATGTGGGCGGTCGTTCCGCTGTCGGAACCGTGCGCCTTTTCCATGTGCAATACTACGAAACCCATATATATTCCTTTCTTTTTTAGCTTGTGAAACAATAAACTTGACTATCTTTGAGGGCGGCGAAATGCCGTCCTCAACGGGGTGTGCAGAGGGGCTTGCCCCTTGCCTTATTGGGGAATTTTCAGCGATACGGAGTATTGCGGCTCGGAAAATTCCCTAATAAGCTACGGTATTTTCTCCGTAAATACCCTGCGGCGTGTCAGCGGTCTTTCTGTGGTGGCTCTCCCTGCCACCTGCTTACCCGTATAACCCCACCTTATTATTTTTCCCTTTCGGTCGGTGGTGGGCGGCGGGGCGGTCGTTTCCGTTTTCAAAGGCTTCTTTGCACGGGGCGGTCGGATGCAAGGTTTAGGGGAAGAATACTACCCGAAGCATGAGGGTGGAGATTGTTCCCCTAACGGCGTAGCCGCCCGACCTTGCAGCCGACGGAAAGCCCCGTGCTTGCTTCGCCTTTGTAAACGGGAATGACTGCTCCGCTTTCCTGCGGTCGGGAAACAGCCCCTTTCCGTCCGTGCGACGGTATGACCGTATGAATGTATGACCGTATTACGGACTGATACCCCGACCGACAGACCGTTACGCCATCCATCGGCGGCTCGGCTCGGTGTCGGCAACGACAGACACGATAACCGTCGTTTTCTCTTTTCGCCGGTGCGTTATCCGCTCCAACAACACTTTGCGGACTTTCGCCGCCCCGAACGATTCGACACGGAAAGCGAGGGCGGTTATCGTTTCGAGGTCGTAAACCTCTATGCTGCTTCCGTCCGATAGACGGATAAGGCGTTCGATGCCGTACTCTTTCAAAACTCCGCTCTTGCAGAGTGCCTTTATCCCTGCCCGAACCGTCGGGGCGATAACCCCGAACAATTCGCAGATTTCCCACTCGGTCATGGCGGTTGCGCCTATATCGGTCGGCAGGGAGATATTGCCGTATTCATCTATCGTGATGATGTTCCTTTCTTCTTTCATCGGTATGTAGTTTTAAGGTGGCTAAATGGCTCGGCAGATATTCTTCTCCATCTCCTCCAGCTTGTACGACAAGGTTTCCATGTCTTGGCTTATCTTCTGGGCGGTGATTTTGGCGTATATCTGCGTGGTCTTGATATTCGTGTGCCCCAATAGGCGGCTCACGGTTTCGATGGGTACGCCGTGCGACAAAAGTACGGTCGTGGCGTTCGTGTGGCGGCTCATGTGGAAAGTGATAGGCTGTGCAAGGAAAAGCGGACAGGTGAAGATAAAACGTAAACCGTTTGAAATGAGCTTTGTTTCAGCATTCTGCCAAGTGGAGAAAATGCAAATAATAACGGAATATTGAGGTTGTTCAGTTACCAAACCGTTAGCTGGGCAGTTACCGAAACGGGAATAGGTAACGGCAGGCAATGAAAAGAAACCCTCACCGTTTTGTTTGCGCTCATACACAGCATTTTGCATATCAAGGAACGCTTATACGGCAAGTAATTTTGCACTAAAAAATATAAGCGTATGAAAGTAGAAAAATTCAAGGTGTTGCTCTACCTCAAAAAGAGCGGACTGGACAAATCGGGTAAAGCCCCGATAATGGGAAGAATCACCGTGAACCGTACGATGGCACAGTTCGGATGTAAGCTGTCCTGTACTCCCGAACTGTGGAATCCCCGTGAAAGCCGTCTGAACGGCAAAAGCAAGGAGGCGGTGGAAACCAATGCCAGAATTGAAAAACTGCTGTTGGCGGTGAACGCCGCATTCGACAGCCTTGTGTCCCGTAAGGTCGGTTTTGATGCCACCGATGTGAAGAATCATTTCCAAGGCAGCATGGAAACGCAGATGACCCTCATGAAAATGACGGATGTTGTCTGTGACGACCTCAAAGCCCGTATCGGCATAGATAGGGCGAAAGGGACTTATCCCGGCTATCACTATATGCGGCTGACACTCGGGGAGTTCATCGAAACCAAGTACAAGGTCAAGGATCTGGCTTTCGGACAATTGACGGAACAGTTCATCCACGACTATCAGACATTCGTCATGGAAGAGAAAGGCTATGCGATAGATACCGTCCGCCACCACCTTGCCATCCTGAAGAAGATCTGCCGCCTTGCCTACAAGAAAGGGTATTCCGAGAAATGCCATTTTCAACATTTCGCCCTGCCCCGGCAATCAGAAAGGACACCACGTGCATTGAGCCGCGAATCGTTCGAAAGAATCCGTGACGTGGAGATACCTTCATACCGAAAGACGCACATATTGGCACGCGACCTTTTTCTGTTTGCCTGCTATACGGGTGTGTCATACGCTGATGTGGTTTCCATTACGGATGAGAACCTGTACACGGACGAAAGCGGAGCATTATGGCTGAAATACCGCCGAAAGAAAAATGAACATCGGGCGAGCGTGAAACTGCTTCCCGAAGCGTTGGCACTACTTGAGAGATACAAGGACGAAACACGGGAAACGCTTTTCCCGATAATCCACCACCCGAACATGAAACGGCACATGAAAGCGTTAGCGGCACTGGCAGGCATCAAGGATAACTTGTGTTATCATCAGGCAAGGCATATCCAATCCTCTTTCATACTGAAAACAAACAACTTGCAAAGATTAGCAGCTTAACAGCTAACGATTTAGAAACGAGCGAAGTTCCGTATTTTACTTCGTTTTGCATTAAATCAAAAGAACGCCTTTAGTAAGACGCAAAAATAGTAATTTAATTACATATGGGCAAATTGTTCCCCTGCAAATTTGATTAGTCAAGGACTTTTTGTATCTTTGCCCCTATATTTGGTATATTGTATATAATAGCAAAAGCAAGAATGAATGTAACACTGGAAAATTATCGCTCTCTTGACTTTGATACAATTAGTGTCAAAGAAGAATGGAATATGCCGGCAGAACGAGAAAGGCGTATGCATAGTATACATGCATATCCAGCTAAATTTCCTGCATTTATTACTACAAAAGCAATCCATAAAGCTGAGGAATACAATATATCAGTCAAAACTGTGGCAGATATTTTCTGTGGTTGTGGTACGGTAGCATTTGAAACCGTAAGGAGCGGCAAACATTTTTGGGGATGTGATATAAATCCTGTAGCAACATTGATTGCAGAAACTAAGAGCAATGTATACCAAGATAAACAATTGAAAGATATTTTTGACCAAATAATAGCTGTGTACAAAACGAGTGGCGTAGATGAAAGCAATCGCATTTATTCTAATGAGCGTATTCGCTACTGGTTTGATGAAACGCACATTGATGACCTTTTAAAACTTAGGTCTGCAATATATCAGGTTACAAATGACGGATTGTATCGCAATTTCTTTCTGTGTGCCTTTTCTAATATACTAAAATCTTGTTCACGATGGCTTACAAAATCAATTAAGCCGCAAATTGATCCTAAAAAGCAACCCAAGGATGTGCTTTCTTCATATATATGCCAAGTAAATATGATGCGAAAAGCAAATATGGAAAATATAAATGAAGAATATGGAGAGGCAGATATTATAAGAAATAATATTTTGGATATCAATATTGATAAACCATTTACAGACTTGATTGTAACCAGTCCCCCATACGTAACTTCATATGAATATGCTGATTTACATCAATTATCAACGCTTTGGCTTGAATATACTGATGATTTCAGAGCACTCCGTGAGGGCACAATAGGAAGTTTGTATCATTCAAAAGAGTTTAATGAAAACCTGAAAAAACTAAACAATACAGGCCAAGACATAGTATTCAAGATGTATTCAATAGACAAAAGGAAGGCACGTTCTATTGCACAATATTACATTGACATTCAGTCAACTGTACATAAAGTAGCTGAAATGTTGAATACTAGAGGTGCCTGCCTGTTTGTTATAGGTAATACAGAGTATAAAGGAGTAAAGATTGATAATGCGAAGCATTTGACAGAATGTTTGTTAGCAGAAGGATTCGTCAATATAGAAGTAGATAGACGTAAAATTTCTAATAAAATACTTACCCCATATCGAGATACTAATGGGAAATTTGCCAGTATTAAAGGCAGTTGTAGGAAAGTCTATTCAGAGGAGTTTGTCATTTTTGCAAGAAAATGTAATTAGTATGGCTAAGAATGTAACAATCAGACCATTTGCACGGTTGTTAACCATGTTGGGTGATCAACTAATTAAGAACGAGCAGATTGCTGTTATTGAATTGATAAAAAATGCCTATGATGCAGATGCAGATTGGGTTAAGGTCTCTTTTGAGGGATTCACAGAGTCTTTAAATATTACTTCAGAATCTCGAATCATTATTGAAGATAATGGATGTGGCATGACATCTGAGAGGATTGAAAAATCCTGGATGAGTCCGGCTACACCTAATAAGTTTTCTAAAGATGGATCAGAACGAAGGACTCCTAAATATAATCGTATCATTCAGGGAGAGAAAGGTATCGGTAGATACGCTATGCTAAAACTAGGCAAAACAGTAAATTTAACAACTAGACCCGCAAATTGGCTCTTAAATTCAAGAAGGGAATCCGAAAGTAATAAAGAATATACTTTGTGTTTTGATTTAAGCTCATATGATAGTGATTTTATAGACGGAGCCAAAGAAGGTAATGAAGGACTCTATTTAGACGAATTAAATTTTAAATTAGAGGACCAATCTCCTAATGTGTTTGTGGAGCATGATGTTATTGTTAATAATTTAAAATTCAACAAATGTGAGAATATTCATGGAACTCGTATTGAGATATCAAATCTATCAGGTTCATGGTCTTTAGCAAAACTTAAGCCAATCAAAGATAGTTTTCTGAGATTTGGAGATTTATTTAATGAAGTAATAAGTTCGGATGAAAAGCAGAACAGTTTTACAATTGGATTATATCTCAACGGAACTACTTTGGTTAATGATGAAAAATCAAACGACATCACTTTACGTAATTTAATAGAGACACAAAGTGTCCTACAAATAACAAATGGACACTATTCTTCAGAATCAGGGTTATTCACATATAAACAAAATGGTATTATTAAATCTGTGAGTATCCAAGAAGATGCGTTGAGGGGGCTGAGTGTCTTTAGGAATCATTTTCAAGATAAAACAACAAAAATATTCCGCAAGGTTTCTGACTTTGGTAATTTTGAGTTTGATTTTTATGTTTTTGATTTGAACTCTAAAGATGAAACATCAAAATATTACCTACCCAAAGAGGCTAAATCCATTATTAAAGAGCACAGAATATACTTATTGCGTGATAATATTCGTGTCCTTCCTTATGGTGATCCTGACGATGACTGGTTACAAATAGAAGTACGCCGTGGAACAGTACGGGCTGGTGATTTTTTAAGTAATGATCAAATTGTTGGAAGAATCAAAATAACCAAATTCGGAAACCCGCATTTGAAAGATAAAACGAATAGAGAAGGGCTTATTGAAGAAGGGAATTACACAACAGATTTTATCTGTATAATTCAGAGTTTTTTGTCATATGTCCGAAACGGAGCTTATGCGATATATTTGTCCGATAAAGAAAAAAAATCTCAACTTGATAAAGTCAAAAGAGATGCAGTAGGTACAGAAATTTCTAATTTGCGAAATCAATTAAAAGATAACAAGCAAGCATTATCTCTTTTAGCGCAATTAGAAAATGCATATAAATCAGAAAACAAATATTTAAATTGTAGAGTTGAACGAACTGAATCATTAGCAGCAGTTGGTATCTCTGTAGAAACTGCCAGCCATGACATAATGATGATGTTAAACAAGGGGGTTGATGAGTTAAGATCATTATATGAAGATTCTTTACATTTGAATTTTGATTATTCTAATTTAACATCAGAACTTCAGAAATTGTATGGCGTATTTTCATATATCCAAAATCAAATGAAAGATATGCAGATGTTGTTTACATCGTCCAAACAAAGACGTCGTCAAATAAGAGTGAAAGATATTTTAGACAAGGTCATTGCTATATACAAGCGAACATTAACCGAATCTAAAATTAAATATAAGATAGATATTATTGGCTCCCCATTGGTTGCAAAGTGCACTGATGCAGATCTTTTACAATTGTTGATTAATCTCTTGGATAACGCTATTTATTGGCTAGAAGAAAAAGACAATAAAATAGTGATTATAACTTTAGATGGTAATAATTGTAAACTAATATTTTCTGATAACGGCCCGGGAATTAGAGATGAAGATAAACCATATATTTTCGATGCTTTTTACTCAGGGAAAGGTCAAGAGGGGCGTGGCTTAGGTTTGTATATTTCGAGAAAACTTATGGAGCGTAATGACTACTCTATTGAATTGGCAGACACAACCGAAGACGAAATTTTAACTGGTGCTAACTTCATTGTGAATTTTATAAAACAAGAGCGTAATGAATATTGAAGAACTTTTTTCTGGTATTGGAATGGTTGTCGATGATCAAGTATACAATCAAGATAGCAGTGACAAAATCATTCGTATTGTTGAGAATCTTGAATCAAAAGGATTCCCTTTGGTCAAATATGCAGATGTTCCAAATGTAAGTTTGGTCAATATTGCTAAATTTAGCTTTGTTTTGTTGGATTGGGAACTCGTTAGTATATCTGATGAAGAAGGCAATCCTATACCTCATGCATCAGAATTAGAAAAAAGTGCCAGAGCTTCTCTCCTCCAGTTTATAAAAAGAATTTTAAAAGATTGTTATTTACCCATTTTTATATTCAGTAATAGTGGAGTAGAAGATATAAAAAAAGAACTCCAAGATAATAAAATAGATGTTGATAATATACCCATTTTTATAAAAAGTAAATCAGATATCATTAGTGATGGGAATGTAAAAGTGATGGAAGTGATAAGTGCATGGATAGATGAAATGCCATCTATATATGTACTGAAAGTTTGGGCAAATGCAGTAGAAAGAGCCAAGACTCACACATTTCAGCAATTGGGCAATGCAAAATATTGGCCATTAGCAATATGGAAAACGGCAGAAGACGATTCGGTCAATCCCAATGAGGAACTTTTAGATGTCTTGACACAAAATATATTTGAGCGGATGCAGCCAATATCTATTGAAAAAGAGCAATTGTTCAAAATTGGTGAGATAAAATCTACTAAAGATGAAATGTTGAATGTCCTTCGAGCTCAACGATTAGAACTCAACCCAAGTAAGGATTCTTCTATGACTGGTGATATTTATAAATTAAAAGGAAAGTATTATTTAAATATTCGTCCAACATGTGATTGTGTAGGTCGAAAAGAGCATGAATGTACTGATTGCAAAAAAAAGAATTGTATTGAGTGTTCAAATGCTAACAAGGTTTATCTAATTAAATTCGAAGCATTAAAACAACAAGAAGAAAAAGACTTGTTTGAACATAAGTATGGAGTTTTCAAAGAACGAAATAATGAAGCTATTTTAGGACCTCTCATAGGCAACAAATTTTATCGCTTTAAATTTCAAGAAATAACAATAAAACTTTATTCTGATGTTAAAGAAAACAAGAAAGGTCGAATTTTACAACCATTCATAAGACATATAACAGAACGTTATGCACTATACATACAACGTCAGGCCTTACCGCGTATTCCTAGTCAGGCAATATCTGATGAGCATTCTGACCTTATATCAGATGATTGTAATAAAGAGTCGGGGTAGTTCAATACAATAAATTGAATTTCATCTCGGTCTTTAAGTGGATAATAAAATATATATCAATAGAGATAAATAGATTATTTACCAAAATTTGCCCGAAAAGGAGAATTTAATAGGTAGTCTTCTTTTGGGGCAAATTTGGGCATATTATTCTTTCGTTGCAAGCACATCTCTTATATGTTGTTGATTCTTTTCATCGATGCCAAATAATTCATAAAGTTGAGCATTTATATTACTGCTATAATCAACAATACCATTGTCATCCGAATAATTTAATAAATCTGGAACTTTCTTAGCTAAAGAGGTCAAAGATTCGTCAGTAAGCAAAAAAGCAAAGCGAATTATCTCGCTTGTTGCATATTTGAAGAAATTCTTGGCTTCTTGTTCTGTGGCAAATGTTTTCAATGCTACGCGAGAGCGACCAAATGCACTGTGGTTATCTACGATGGCAATTTGGTTGCTACGCTTTTGTCCTCCTGCATTTGCACTTGAAACGATGACTTTCCATCTGTTTAAGTGTTCACGCCCTGTTGTGATAACATCTTTATTTGCTATGTACCATTTGGCTCTACCACTCTTTCCTGCTTTGTCATTTGTGAAGAGTTTTATTTCTGATTCAGGGTCATAATTGTCACCTTCGTGATAGTCTATCACTAGCATAGGATTCTTTTCTACGAAATCACTTTCGATAGAAAACAGACTACGAGGTAATATGGCATCATGCAAACATCCATATTTTATAATAGCGCAATTCAAAGAATCTGTGATTTCATTATCAAGTGGATTCAAAGAGAATAATTCTTCTTTCGGATTATTGGCTTCAATCGTCACCTCCTTACCTTTTTTAGAATAGACGTATCTAAATCCATTACTCTTCTTTTGCGTGTCTTTCATCACTATAGACAAACCATCAGCGATTCCAACTTCTTTGAATACATCTGTTGAATCAGGGAAGAATTTCAGAAAGCACAAATGTGGGTCATTGATTTGCGTAAACCCAAACTGTTCAAGCCCTTTTCCTGAACGATGAATCCACCTTGCACCGGGATAAATCAGTGAAGTGTATCTACCTAATTGGTCGCTTATTGTTTGAAAGTATTGGAATATACTAACACTAACTTTTTGCCCATTTGCAGTTTCTTTTTGTGCAACAACCTCTTGATACGGCGGATTCCCCACTATCGCATTGATTTTCATATTCTTTATTCCTGTTCTGTCCGTAATGAATTTATCTACCTGCTTGATAAAATGTTCCGGTTTGTTTTTGATTTGATTGATTAAGTCCTCGAAATATCGGGTGTTTACCTTCGCTTTACGGAAACCTATAAGGGTGCGTTTGGTGATGCTCTTTGCCATCGGAGTTTTACAGATGACGAAGATGTTTTCAGCCACCACCTTGTCCCATATACGCTGTTCATCCTCAATGCTTGACACCGAAAACAGGGAGTCCTTGAGCCTTGTACGGTAAATGCTGTATGCCATGTATAGAGGATATAATCCTGACTTGGAGTTGATTTCAAGGATATGGGAATCCGGGGCAAACACATTGGCAGTCACTTCGCCACGGTCGATGAAACGAGGTTCTGACAAAGTGGTTTCGTAACCTTTCTCAAAGAAGTTATAACCGCCTAAACAATCGCCAAGGTGCATATTCACCACACGCCAAGGCGTAAGCACCGTTTCCTTGTCGGGATTGCGGAACGTACAGAATATATCCGTTATACGCTCGATGCGCTCTTCCACGCTCAGTTTGTCCGCAGCACGAGCCATGGCACGAATGCGCTTGCCTGCCGCACAGAATATCTCCGGGTCGTAATATTTCTTGATGCTGTTGAACTTCTGTTTGGTAACACCCTTGGGCATGAATTCCTCCCATGATTGCGGGTCGATGAGCGAAGCGAAGTTATCAATCGTTATTTCCTGTGATTCGTCCTGTAGTTCCGCGCCATAAATCAACAATGGCATACGGATGGAGATACCCCGAAGAATGGATATGGCCGCTTCGCGGTTGTTATTTTTCTTCTTCAACTCTTCAAGGCGTTTCTTCTCCTCTTCCGTCAAAGGTCGCTTGTCCTTGCCTCTCTTCTTGGATTTCTTTTCAAGGTCTTCAAGTTCCTCATATTGCTCATCAGTCAACCCCTGATTGTTGATGTCCACCTGATTGGTCTTGGGCATTGCCTTGGTCTGGCCGATAATCTTTTTCAGGTCATCAAACTCCTGCAATTCCAAGTCGTTGAGCTTCATCAACTCGTCATTATACAGGCTCTTGTCCTCGAAACCGTTGCGGACAACCCTTTCCACATAAACACGTTTAAGCTGTTCCAACATCTTGGGTACATCGAACCGGCTCATCTTGGAGCCTTCGATGGAGATAATCGGACAGAAGTTCAGGAACTCACCCATAATCTTGCGGTCGTTCCCGCTGGTTTTTCCTGCCTTGGAAGAAATCTTTGCTGTTTCGGCAATGACTTTCAGTGTCCTGTCCGGTGCAAAGTCAAACACATAACACTGTTCCTTGACTCGTCCGTTGATGGTGGCAGGCGTCTGCACACGGAAGATGGTCTGCATATAGCTTGATGCGGCGGTATTATAAGAGCCGGACAACATGAATACGCCCGTCCACGCCTTGACACTGACACCCGTGGTCAATCGTCCACAAGACAAGGTAATGGTACGGGTGGCATCAGGGTCTTTGCCGATGGCTTCTTCCACCGCAGCAAGCGCATCCTTGCTCTCTTCGTCCTCGTCACCGTCTCCTGCCACATTCACCACCTTGAAATGCTGGAATACAGGATGTAATTGCAGTAAAGCACTCATGGTGCGAGCCTCCTTCACACCCGGCAACATCCATAGCGTATGACGGAAGATGTTGCGATATTCCTCGTTGGCAAACGGATAGCAACTATCCTTGTCCTCCTTGGAAATAAGATTCAAAAATGCTTTCACATCCTTTTCATGGATAAAGTTTCCGACTTCATCGACCCGGAAAAACTCACGGAAGTTGAAAGCCACATCTTCATCCACAAACTCATGGAGCAACCGTCCGAGGTCGTAGGTATAGATGTTCATCGTGGGCAGGGAGGCGTATGGATTCGGATCACCGAAATGAGTCAAATCCCATGAAGCCTTTGCCCGTTGCTCCATCACATAGTCCCAAGTGTAAATCTCATCCTCCTTGAAGTCGTCCAACAGATTGAACGGAGTGCCGGAAAGTCGCAGTATCTTAGTATTTGCTTTAGTCAGTTCCTGCATGACAGCCTTGCCGAGTTCCGTCTGTGTCCCTTCGTGTGCTTCGTCCACGATGATGCAATCCCAAGCGGTGGCAAACACTTCATTGTTCTTGTCGAAGTTGCCGCCCACAAGTTCAGAACCGCGCAAATCCTGCATGGAAACGAAATAGACATATTGGCATTTGCCCTGTTTTGCTCTCGTTTCAAGCGATGTATGACTGTCACCGTTGTTCTTTGATCCATACGCAAAGCCGGGACTGTCATAGAATATCTTGCCGAAATCCTCGAACCAGCCGCTATCCACAACGGGGCGATGGGTAAGAATTAGAGTACGGCTGAAATCCATGTCTTTCACCACCTGCAAGGCCGACAATGTCTTGCCGAAACGCATCTTGGCATTCCAAAGCATCTGGTTACTTTTCTTGAATTGCTTCTTGGTCTTTTCAATAGCCTCCCGTTGTTCGGGACGGAATACAATAGGAGTTTGGTCGTGTGAGACCTCGGCCGAAGACAATGACTCCCGTCCTTCCTTTACGGCCGTTATTGCCCGCTTGACGGTTTCAAGGTCGGTGATGAACCACTCGTTGGCCTTGTTCTCGGTATCGAATATCTTTTTTCTGATGCCGGAACGTTCCAAAACGCTATGCACTTCCTTGTCGTTGAAAGAACACAAGCCCTTTTTGCTGTTGTATATGGTAAGCTCCGTATATAATAGGTCGTACGCAATACCTGCCGTTTGTGTATATTGGTTGATACGTTTCTTCGCGGACTCGTTGAGAGCCTTGCTGTTCGGAGCAAGACCGAAAACATTGTCATTGTCACAAGTGGCTTCGCCCACTTTCAGGCATCCCCTGTGTGCGGCATCATTGATGCGGAACACATATATCAGTTTTAATTTTAGTGAAGATGTGAATTTCATGCTGCACTATTTTATGAGGTCGATAAATCGGATTCGTTTTCCCATCTTTCCCGTTTTAGGGTCTTTGGCCCGCCAGTCCTTGATTTGGCAATAGATACCGTTGTGCCTGCGGATGTCATCTTTCTGACAGCCTTCGCATTGACTGACTTCTTCCCTTGTCTCGAACAAGTCGGCTACAACAGTCCGGCGTTCACCACAGCTATTCGGGATGACACCTTTAAGCCCGTCCATCTGCCAGACGTTCCATGAAATGATGTAGGCGATATAATTGATGGATTTCAACAAGGGGCGCTTGCCGAACTTTTGTTGATAGTATTCGACAAAGGAGATAAGCATGGATTCACGGGCAATCAGCAAATTGTCACCTTGCCATTCGTAGGCGTAAATGCTCTTATACGCTTCCTGTACCCATTCCAACCATTCGCCGGAAGTTTCCGTATTTTCGCCTACAACCCGCAACTTGCGGTCAAGCAAACCGATGCGTTCCTTAATAGGAATGGTCTCTCCCGTTGTGGTGTCATAGCGACTGACGATATAAGGGGCTTCCCCACAGGTTATCTCCAGTCGGTTGTCACGTACATAATCTTTCCAAGTCTTACCTTCCGGAAATTGAATTTTCTCTGAGTTGGGTCTCCACCGATGACAGCCTTGTTTGTCGGTGTATTCCGTATTGAACACATCCTTTCTTCCAAACCATGCTTCATCGATCAGGTTGTTCTGCGCATTGCATATCCATGACGGAGTGAATACCTCTGCCATTTCTCGCGAACGTGCGGTTTGGGTGTCACGACTTTTGAGGATACGCGGCATGATGACATGTCCGTTATCTCCGGTAATAAGACAGGGAAGAATTGGCGAATCATATTGATACCCTTCGCCCAGATATTCATAATCGGAAGTAGCCCAAAAGATATTGCGCTGAATATCCTCCTTGCTCGTTGTATGGTCTTTGAGCAGGATATTCAACAGTTCGGGCGAAAGCCGAAAGATACTATCTTCCAATATATCAACTTCAACAGGCATTTTATATCGGGTTTATGAGTATCTCTCCGTAAGAGACACGTTGAAGCTGATAGTCAATAGTTTGGATAGCAGTTTATAAAACAAAAAGGCTGTTTATCGATGATATAGAGTATTTTATCATCTGATAAACAACCTAAATCTCATAAAAATGTGTACCTTTGCGTTATAGATAGTGTCTCTTACGGAGAGAGGATTGGTTTTGCCAAACAATCTCCAGCTTTATAACAAGTCCCTTAATATTTGCGTGTTCGCCCTATCCACGACAGAATTATCCAACGATGCTAGATATATTTGTGTTGTCATTTCCGAATCATGCCCCATCCCTTCACTGATAACCGAAATGGGTATATTCTTACTCTTGGCTATGCTTGCCCATGAATGCCGGGCAACATATAGTGTTAAAGGGATGGAGATACCCACTAACTTTGCGACCTCTTTCAGATTCTTATTCGTGCGATAAAGTGCGTTTTTGTATTGGCTACGATTGTCGTATGGATGCTTTAGTATCTGGAGCAAGTAAGGACTACCATAATCGGTTTTGTGTTTGTCTGCAATCTCCTGCATACACTTTTCCCATTTTACGAGCAACTGTTGCCCGGTCTTGCGTCTGCGATAGGATAAGATGCCGTTCTGCTGGTCTTTCTTCTTCAAGTGTGCCATATCTATGAACGACATTCCACGGGTATAGAAAGAGAAAAGAAACATATCCCTTGCAAAGTCCAAAGCGGGATGTAATGACAAATCAAGATTCTTAATCTTCTTGATTGCCTTTAACGGGATTGCCCGTTTAACCGTCTTATCAATACCTGTATAGACGTGCTTGAACGGGTTGCGGTTGCTTGTCAATTCCTTTTCCGCGGCACGGTTATATACAGCCCGCAATATCCGCATATAGAAGGAGCTGCTGTTCTTGCTTAAACCTCTATTGTGTAACCATGCCTCGTACATCAGCATCAAATCTGAATCAATCTCATCCAATAATATATCCTTATATCCACGGAATTGCATGAAACTTCTGAGCGTAGCATGATATGTTTCGGACGTGCGATGCTTACCCATCTGCCTGAGTTGTGCGGTGATGCCATTCATGAAATTGAACAGTGTTTGCTCGTTGGCAGCCTTTTGAAAGACTGAGATAATCTCATCGGCGGTATAGCTTATCTGCTTATTTTCCCAATGGCTGACGATATTTCCCAATCGTTTTATATCCCAATTTATACGTTCCTTGATAGATTGAAGGTACCCGTTTCGCCCATTATTGGCGAGAATTAAGGTTGCCCGTCCTTCGTCCCATTCATCCGCATAGATGCGGTAATCCGTCTTTAGCTGACGGATTACACGCTTATGGATGATTTGATAATAGATTGTGCCTTCCTTGCCTATGGTCGAGGAAGGTCTGAACTTCACTTTTATCGAGGCCATATAATCAACCTTGTCTTGATTGCTCCCACTTGGCATACATCTCCCTCGAAAGCTCCACAATCTCCCGGCTCAGCTTCACAAGGTCGATGGTATGCTTCTCCAGTTTGTAAAGCAATGCCATCGCCTTCTTCTCCGAAAAATGGCAGCGCAGTTCCTTCACAACTTGGTTGTAATTGGTGCCGATGCCACGGAACTGGGCGTGAAAGTCGGACAACTTGGTGCTGTATTCAAACATCGCCTTGTCCACCTTCATCACCTTGAACTTTTGCCCGAAGAAGTGCGCTTTCAGAAAGACAGCTTTCGCGTACACGTTCGATTCCTCGTACATCGTGAGGAACCTGTTCCATTCCGCATCGTCGAAGCGCACCATCACGCAGTGCGTCTTCGGGTCTGACACGGGATTTCTCCCGTACTTGCTCTTCTTTTTCATTCTTCTTATTCTTTTAATTTAATGGTTCATCCATTGTCTAATCTCCGATTAAAGGACCCTGAAATTATCCGACTGCGGAGGATAATTCTGCCCACGGCGGTGCAGGTGTTTTCAGTTACTTAGAATTATTCGGGTAACTGAAAATATACCTTGCTGTGTCTTTGAGGACACAAGAATCCTCCGCTTGTCGGATTGGTTTGTGAGTATAATAACTCATTTGGAATATTAGTCAAACTGGTGGAGTGTATCCACCGATTTGACCGGTTCTACCGCAATCCGCTCAGAGTTTGCGCCACTGCTCGATATCCTCCCGGTAGGTTTCAAGGTGCAGGCGGGCGAGATTCTCGATAAGTCCAGACGCACTCATGCCACGCCCGCCGAGACGGCGGACAATCCCGTCCAGCCGGTCACGCACCTCACCGCTGACGAACACGGGTTTGCGGTCGGTTATCTTGGGTACTCGCAGGTAAGCGGTACGGTACTCGTCCAGCGACAGCCTGCGTTGCTTGCTGCTGACACGCTTCTGCGGCACTGCCACTTCTTCGGGTGTTTCGCCTGACGGTTCATCCGCCGTCGCTGTTTCCGCTTTTTTCGTGACGGTCCTGCTGGGTTGTGCCAGATGTTCCGGGTCCAGCCCGATGTTCCGGTAGAAATCGTCCATAGACTTCTCACTGCGGGATTCCCTGCGTCCCATTCTTTCCACGATTTCACGAGCCTGCTGCTCACTGATACTTGGTTCTCTTTTCATTGTCATAAAACAGATTGACTAAGTTATTACTGTGGTCTTGGTCTGTGCCTTGACCGATTATCGCAAGTAAAGTAAGATGTTTTAGTACAGTCAGTCAATAACTTGGATTCGATTAGGCAATATTGTGAGATTTTGCTTTATGGTGATAGAGATATTGGTGAGGACTTCACAGATTTGCCGGATATGAATAACCGGAAGAACAAAGGTGCAATCACAGTCAGGTTTGAATTAAGCCCTTGTTTTTTCTCTTGCCACATTCCTGATTTCCGGAATTAAGAATATAGCCCCAATCTGTGCCAACCTCTACCAACCTGTGCCACATGCTTCCACTTCCGGGAAATCCATTGCAAGGCAGTAGATTATGTATTCCTTTGTGGTAAAAGAAACAGTAACAATAAAAAAGTATGTATATGGAAATCGTATCAATCGAAAGAAAGACCTTTGAGGCGATGGTCGCCAAGTTCGACCGTTTCGTCAGTCGCATGGATGCCATCTGTCAGCGGCACGGAGAGAAGAAGATGTGCGAATGGATGGACAATCAGGACGTTTGCCGGATGCTCAACATCAGCCCACGCACATTGCAGACGCTTCGGGACAACGGGACGCTGGCTTACTCGCAGATAAGCCACAAGACCTACTACCGTCCCGATGATGTACAGCGCATTGTTTCCGTTGTGGAGGACAGGCGCAAAGAAGCAAAGTTCAAAGGAAGAACGATATAAACTTGATGAAATGAACGAAGTAAACTAACAATACCCACTAAATCCAAAGTAACATGAATGAACTGATTAACAAGGACAACGAGTGGATAATCCACTTCATGGGCAGTCTCGACCGTCTTTTGGACAGCTTCGAGCATCTGACCGCCAATTACCGACCGACACTGAACGGAGAGCGTTTCTTCACTGACAAAGAAGTGTCGGCACGGCTGAAAGTGAGCCGCCGGACACTTCAGGATTACCGGAACGAAGGGCGCATAGCCTATATCCAGTTAGGCGGTAAAATCCTCTACCGTGAATCCGACATCGAAAGGATGCTGGCTGACAGCTACCACGCCGCCTATCGGTTGACAGGCACATGATTTTCTTGAAGGAGCGCAGTTTGCCGTCTGCCCTATGATTGCGTCAGCAACGGACTTTCGGCAAAAAGAGAAAGGAACGGTTTACGGATGGAGCGTCAAAATCCCGTTTCGTCTGTAAGCCGTTCCTCTCTTCTTTCTTCTGATTTCCCGCCAGTCGCTTGTTTCCGTTGCCGGATGCTCTTCAAGCGTATGGCAGGCAGTGACAATGTTTTCGGGCTGAATACGCTCCTCAGGAGGAAGATTCTGCCCGAAACGGCTCTGCCGCCCGACCTTGCTGCTGCCATCAAGCCATACGCTACCTTTGCATCCGTGTATCGGGAACGAGTGGCTGATGGAATAAGCCTCAACTATACCATCGGTTATTACCTCTGACGCTGGCAACAAACAGTGTAATCGGTGTAGCTTTCTTAATGGTGCTAATTTCATTTATTATAAACCGTCTGAACAAGACACTCTCTTTACTGCATATCCTGAATGCAACGGCTATAATCACTTCAATGTTATAGACATCGTAACTGATGCCATCCGATTGCTTGACATACTTCATCGTGTCAAATTTGTTCAGTTCCTTGTTCTTGTAAATGGTATGAATCGCCTTGCGGACATCGCATGAGAACATCCCGAACAGGTCGGCTATCTCGAATTGTGTCATCCATATAGGTGCTGTCGGCATAATGACTACACCCGTTTCACTGATTGTTATTATTCCTCTGTCCATAATGTACTGAATTGATACTGTTTACTTATTGTTGTCTGTCTTTTCGCCGATAGATTGTATTTTCCTGCGTTCCATCAGCTTGTCCATATCTCTGGAGATTTTATCATCGGTTATCCGTGCATACCCCTGTGTCGTCCGGATATTGGAATGTCCCATCATTTTAGCGATGCTCTCGATAGGTATATCCGATGAAATCAGGAACGTACCGAAGCTATGCCGACTTTGATGATAGGACAAGTTGTCTTCTTTCCCTATGATTACACCCAGCTCATGAATCTCAAACCACAGGGCATCCCGATTGGGAAGCGGGAACACGGGATGTTCATCGTCAGTCGTGTTATACAGCGACAATATCCGCTCCGCTATGGGATGCAGTGGAATGAACGCCTCTATCTTTGTCTTCTTGCGGTTGATGCGGATGTACCGCCTACCATCCGCATTCGTCCCGATATGATGTGGATGCAGGAGCATTATATCCACATACGCCAGTCCGGTCAGGGTCGAAAAGATGAAAGCCCGTCTTGCCAGTTCCATCCGCTTGTCATACATCGGGGTGGAAAGTATCTTCTTGAACTCCTCACGGCTGATATACCTGTGCCTTGCCTCCGGCTTGGTTTCATATTCCATTTCCTCACAAGGGTTCACGCGGATAATCTCCTTATCGACTGCCAGATACAGCAGGCGGTTCAACCAACGCAGGCAATGGTTGGTTTGGGAAGCCCCGAAATTCTTGCATCTCTTCAAAAACGCTTTGTAGGCTTTGCCGAAGTCTTCCGTGACTTCTTCAAGGCCTATGTCTTTCTTACCCAAAGACATGAGATAATTTGTCAGGTACTTCTGGTAATACATTGAACTCCGATAGGAAGAAGTTGAGTCTATTTCCTCGGAATGTTTCTTCAAACGCTCCCTTTCCCATTCCCCCATTTGCAAGAGGGTCGTCGGATGGATGTTGTTCAAGGTGATATGGTTCTTCAGCATCTCCGCACTGACCACACCTTGCGATTTCAATATCTCATTATAGGCTTCTTCCATCAGGCGCAGGTATTCCCGTAAACGGTTGTTCTCCCTTGCGGACTTTATCTCGTTCTTCCTGCCGTTCCAGTCTTCCGGTCTGCAATAAATTCCGGGACTGATGACGGTCTGTTTGCCGTCAATGGTTATACGACACAATACGGCGGTCGTACCGTCAGCCTTTACCTTGCTGCGGTTGATGTAGGGTAATAATGAAAATGTACTTCGCATATTATTCTTTAAGTGTTAAAGAGTGAGTTTGAAATCTTCGGTCGCTTTAATGAACTTGTCCATGTCCTCAAATAGTTTTTTCGGGCTTACACGGGCATATACCTGAGTGGTGGAGATATCGGAGTGTCCCAACATCCTGCTGATGGTCTCTATCGGAACGCCTGCTTCAAGCGTTATCAACGAGGCAAAGCTATGGCGGGCCTGATGGTAGCACAAGTCATCCTTGATTCCTGACAATGCCGCCAACGCTTTCATGTGCCTTCTGAGATTTGACCAGCGAAGTAAAGGAAACAAGGTTTCCCTGTCCTCACTATGGTACTTATTGATAAGCGCAATAGCTTCGGGCAATAGTTTTACGCTGGCACGGAGTTCGTTCTTCTTTCTGCGGTATTTCAGCCACAAAGCCCCGTCCTTATCCGTATATAAATTGGTATGTGTAATTGAAACGACATCTGCATAAGAGACTCCGGTATAGCATCCGAAGAGAAACATATCCCTTGCCAGCATGTGGGATTTGCGGTAAGCAGGTATTTCCACATCCCGGATTTTCTCAAACGATTCACGGCTTAATGCCCGTGGTGTCGTTTCAGTCTTCTTCGGCAAGGTAAAATGCTGGAAATGGCTCCTGTCGGCATACCCCTTCTTATAAGCCAGACGGCATATCTTCTTCAGGATGGCAAGATGATGGCGGACGGTATCTATCGCATATCCCTTGTTTTCCATAGCGAATGCTTGATAGTCGTGGATGAACTGTTCCGTCAGTTGCCCGAATGACAGGTCCTTGACCTTGTACTGATGCTCGATGAACTCTCCGAGGGTCAGACGCATATAGTGATAGCCGGGATAAGTTCCTTTCGCGCGGTCTATGCCGATACGGGCTTTGAGGTCGTCACAGACAACATCCGTCATTTTCATGAGAGTCATCTGTGTTTCCATGCTGCCTTGAAAATGATTCTTCACATCGGTGGCTTCAAAATCCACTTTACGACTCACAAGGCTGTTGAAAGCGTTGTTCACCGCCAACAGCAGTTTTTCAATCCTGGTATTGGTTTCCACAGCTTCCTTGCTCTTGCCGTTCAGACGGCTTTCACGTGGATTCCACAATTCAGGCGTGCAGGACAGCTTGCATCCGAACTGTGCCATCGTGCGGTTCACGGTGATTCTTCCCATTATCGGGGCTTTACCCGATTTGTCCAGTCCGCTCTTTTTGAGGTAGAGCAACACCTTGAATTTTTCTACTTTCATACGCTTATATTTTTTAGTGCAAAATTACTTGCCGTATAAGCGTTCCTTGATATGCAAAATGCTGTGTATGAGCGCAAACAAAACGGTGAGGGTTTCTTTTCATTGCCTGCCGTTACCTATTCCCGTTTCGGTAACTGCCCAGCTAACGGTTTGGTAACTGAACAACCTCAATATTCCGTTATTATTTGCATTTTCTCCACTTGGCAGAATGCTGAAACAAAGCTCATTTCAAACGGTTTACGTTTTATCCTCACCTGTCCGCTTTTCCTTGCACAGCCTATCACTTTCCATCAGGCCCGCCATAGTTTTGCTTCGCTGATAACACTCGAAGCGGGTGTGCCGATAGAAACCATCAGCCGAATGTTGGGGCATTCCGATATTTCCACCACTCAGGTCTATGCCCGTGTCAGCCCGAAGAAACTTTTCGAGGACATGGACAAGTTCATTAAAGCGACCGAAGATTTTCAATTAACACTTTAATACATAAAACGATATGCGAAGCACATTTTCATTGTTACCCTATATCAACCGCAGCAAGACAAAGGCTGACGGAACGACTGCCGTACTCTGCCGTATAACCATTAACGGAAAACAGACCGTCATAAGTACGGGAATTTATTGCCGACCGGAAGACTGGAACGGCAGGAAGAACGAGATAAAGTCCGCAAGGGAGAACAGCCGTTTACGGGAATACCTGCGGATAACAGAGGAAGCCTACAATGAGATATTGAAATCGCAAGGCGTGGTCAGTGCGGAGATACTGAAGAACCATATCGCCTTGAACAACATCCATCCGACGACCCTCCTGCAAATGGGGGAATGGGAAAGAGAGCGTTTGAAGAAACATTCCGAGGAAATAGACTCAACTTCTTCCTATCGGAGTTCAATGTATTACCAGAAGTACCTGACAAATTATCTCATGTCTTTGGGTAAGAAAGACATAGGCCTTGAAGAAGTCACGGAAGACTTCGGCAAAGCCTACAAAGCGTTTTTGAAGAGATGCAAGAATTTCGGGGCTTCCCAAACCAACCATTGCCTGCGTTGGTTGAACCGCCTGCTTTATTTGGCTGTCGATAAAGAGATTATCCGTGTGAATCCCTGCGAGGATTTGGAATACGAACCAAAGCCGGAAGCAAGGCACAAGTACATCAGCCGTGAGGAGTTCAAGAGAATCCTTGCCACCCCGATGTATGATAAGCGTCAGGAGCTTGCAAGACGGGCATTCATCTTTTCCACACTGACGGGATTGGCGTATGTGGATATAAAGCTTCTGCACCCGCATCATATCGGACGCAATGCAGAAGGCAGACGTTACATCCGCATCAACCGCAAGAAAACAAATGTGGAGGCGTTCATCCCCCTGCACCCCATAGCGGAGCGGATATTGTCACTGTACAATACGACCGATGACGAACGGCCCGTATTTCCTCTTCCGAGCCGTGATGCCCTCTGGTTTGATATCCACGAGATGGGTGTTATCATAGGCAAAGAGGAAAATTTGAGCTATCATCAAAGTCGGCACAGCTTCGGAACATTCCTGATTTCGGCGGATATACCTATCGAAAGTATTGCCAAGATGATGGGGCATTCCAATATCCGGACGACACAGGGGTATGCACGGATAACCGATGATAAAATCTCCAGAGATATGGACAAGCTGATGGAGCGAAGAAAGGAAATATCAGCTGGCGAAAAGAAAGAGGACAGAGAATAAACACCAAATAATAAACGCATTATGAGCAGAGGAATAATAACAATCAGTGAAACGGGTGTAGTCATTATGCTGACAGTACCCGTATGGATGACACAATTCGAGATAGCCGACCTGTTCGGGATGTTCTCATGCGATATCCGCAAGGCGATTCATACCATTTACAAGAATAAGGAACTGAACGAATTTGACACGATAAAGTATGTCAGGCAACCGGATGGTATCAGTTATGATGTCTATAACATTGAAGTGATTATAGCCGTTGCATTCAGGATATGCAGTAAAGAGAGTGTCTTGTTCAGACGGTTTATAATAAATGAAATTAGCACCATTAAGAAAGCTACACCGATTACACTATTTGTTGCCAGCGTCAGAGGTAATAACCGATGGTATAGTTGAGGTTCATCCCGTCAGCCACTCGTTCCCGATGCACGGATGCAAAGGTAGCGTATGGCTTAATGGCAGCGGCAAGGTCGGGCGGCAGAGCCGTTTCGGGCAGAATCTTCCTCAAACAAGTTTGAGCGTATTCAACCCGAAAACCTTGTCACTGTCTGCCACTCGCTTGAAAAGCATCCGGCAACGGAAACAAGCGACTGACGGGAAATCAGAAGAAAGAAGAGAGGAGCGACTTACAGACGAAGCGGTATTTTGATGCTCCGTCCGTAAACCGTTCCTTTCTCTTTTTGCCGAAAGTCCGTTGCTGACGCAATCATAGGGCAGACGGCAAACTGCGCTCCTTCAAGAAAATCATGTGCCTGTCAACCGATAGGCGGCGTGGTAGCTGTCAGCCAGCATCCTTTCGATGTCGGATTCACGGTAGAGGATTTTACCGCCTAACTGGATATAGGCTATGCGCCCTTCGTTCCGGTAATCCTGAAGTGTCCGGCGGCTCACTTTCAGCCGTGCCGACACTTCTTTGTCAGTGAAGAAACGCTCTCCGTTCAGTGTCGGTCGGTAATTGGCGGTCAGATGCTCGAAGCTGTCCAAAAGACGGTCGAGACTGCCCATGAAGTGGATTATCCACTCGTTGTCCTTGTTAATCAGTTCATTCATGTTACTTTGGATTTAGTGGGTATTGTTAGTTTACTTCGTTCATTTCATCAAGTTTATATCGTTCTTCCTTTGAACTTTGCTTCTTTGCGCCTGTCCTCCACAACGGAAACAATGCGCTGTACATCATCGGGACGGTAGTAGGTCTTGTGGCTTATCTGCGAGTAAGCCAGCGTCCCGTTGTCCCGAAGCGTCTGCAATGTGCGTGGGCTGATGTTGAGCATCCGGCAAACGTCCTGATTGTCCATCCATTCGCACATCTTCTTCTCTCCGTGCCGCTGACAGATGGCATCCATGCGACTGACGAAACGGTCGAACTTGGCGACCATCGCCTCAAAGGTCTTTCTTTCAATTGATACGATTTCCATATACATACTTTTTATTGTTACTGTTTCTTTTGCCGCAAAGGAATACATAATCTGTTATCCGGCAATGGATTTCCAGAAAGTGGAAGCATGTGGCACAGGTTGGTAGAGGTTGGCACAGATTTGGTGTATATTCTTAAATTCCGGAAATCAGGAATGTGTCAAGATTGAAAACAAGGGCTTAATTCAAACCTGACTGTAATCTCACCTTTGTTCTTCCGGCTATTCACGTCCGGCGAATCTGTGAAGTCCTCACCGGTGTCTCTGTCACCATAAAGCAAAGTCACACAAAATTGCCTGATCGGCTCCAAACGCTTGACTGATTGCACTAAAGCATCTTACTTTACTTGCGATAATCGGTCAAGGCACAAACCAAGACCACAGTAATAACTTAATCAACCTGTTTTATGACAATGAAAAGAGAACCAAGTATCAGTGAGCAGCAGGCTCGTGAAATCGTGGAAAGAATGGGACGCAGGGAATCCCGCAGTGAGAAGTCTATGGACGATTTCTACCGGAACATCGGGCTGGACCCGGAACATCTGGCACAACCCAGCAGGACCGTCACGAAAAAAGCGGAAACAGCGACGGCGGATGAACCGTCAGGCGAAACACCCGAAGAAGTGGCAGTGCCGCAGAAGCGTGTCAGCAGCAAGCAACGCAGGCTGTCGCTGGACGAGTACCGTACCGCTTACCTGCGAGTACCCAAGATAACCGACCGCAAACCCGTGTTCGTCAGCGGTGAGGTGCGTGACCGGCTGGACGGGATTGTCCGCCGTCTCGGCGGGCGTGGCATGAGTGCGTCTGGACTTATCGAGAATCTCGCCCGCCTGCACCTTGAAACCTACCGGGAGGATATCGAGCAGTGGCGCAAACTCTGAGCGAATTACGGTAGAACCAATCAAGTCGGTGGATATACTCCATCGGCTTGACCGATATTCCAAATGAGTTATTATATCACAAACCAATCCGACAGGCGGAGGATTCTTGTGTCTTCAAAGACACAGCAAGATATGTTTTCAGTTACCCGAATAATTCTAAGTAACTGAAAACACCTTCACTGTCGTGGGCAGAATTATCCTCCACAGTCGGATAATTTCGGGGTTCCTTAATCAAAGATTAAACAATGGACAAGCCATAAAATTAAAAGAATAAGAAGAATGAAAAAGAAGAGCAAGTACGGGAGAAATCCCAAATTGAATCCGAAGACGCACTGCGTGATGGTGCGCTTCGATGATGTGGAATGGAACAGGTTCCTGACGATGTACGAGGAATCGAACGTGTATGCGAAAGCCGTCTTTCTGAAGGCGCACTTCTTCGGGCAGAAGTTCAGGGTGCTGAAGGTGGACAAGACGCTGGTGGACTACTACACCAAACTGTCGGACTTCCATGCCCAGTTCCGCGATATAGGAACCAATTACAATCAAGTCGTGAAGGAATTGCGCATCCATTTTTCGGAGAAGAAGGCGATGGCGTTGCTCTACAAACTGGAGAAACATACCATCGATCTTGTGAAGTTGAGCCGGGAGATTGTAGAGCTTTCAAGAGAAATGCGGGCTAAGTGGGAGCAATCCAAATCCGACTGATATGGCATCGGTAAAGGTCAAGTTTCGCTCATCCACCGTGAACGGCAAGGAGGGTACACTCTATTATCAGGTCATCCACAACCGTGTGGTCAGACAGATAAACACCGAGTATAAACTTTTCGTTTCGGAATGGCAGTCCCATTCCGAAACGGTTGTCTTGCATCATCTATCAACAGGACAAGAGCGGAACAATTATCTGCTTTCAATCGGTTCACGCATCAAGTGGGACAAGGAGAGACTGAACAAAATCATACACACGTTATCCCAGTCCGGCACATTTGTAACGGATGATATAGTCATGCGCTTTTATGACAACAGACAAGAACCGTCATTCAACGCTTACATCGGTAAACAGGTAGCGAGACTGAAACGTTTGGGGAAGATACGCACCTCAGAAACCTATACAGCCGCACTCAGAAGTTTCAGCGGTTTTATGAATGACAGTGATGTCTTGTTTGACCAACTTAATGCGGATTTGTTTGCGGAATACGAGGCTTATTTGAAAGGCAGGGGAAATACGCCCAACACCATATCATTCTATATGCGTGTTCTGAAAGCAGTCTATAACCGTGCGGTGGAAGACGGATTGACCGAGCAACGGCATCCGTTCAAGTCCGTCTATACGGGAGTGGAGAAAACCATGAAACGAGCCTTGTCGCTCAATGACATCAGGCGTATCAAAGGACTTGACTTGTCATTGAAACCAAGTCTTGACTATGCCCGTGATATGTTCCTGTTCTGTTTCTATACAAGGGGAATGTCGTTCATCGACATGGCTTATCTGAGAAAGAAGGACTTGCAGAATGGCACTCTTTCCTATCGCAGACGGAAAACGGGGCAGCAGTTGTTCATTAAATGGGAAAGGTGTATGCAAGAGATTCTTGACAAATATCCGATAAATAAAACTGAATACCTCTTGCCTATCATTACAAAACATGATGAAGATTATCGGAAACAATACGCCAACGAGCTTCATCGGGTAAACCATCTGTTGAAGAAAATCGGAAAGAAGTTGGATTTGCCAATACCCTTAACGATGTATGTCGTATTCCCATTCGTGGGCAAGTATTGCCAAAAGCCGTAATGTGCCTATCTCTGTCATCAGTGAAGGCATGAGACATGATTCTGAGAACACTACGCAGATTTACCTTGCATTGCTGGATACCACTGTTGTGGACAAAGCCAATAAGAAAATATTGGATTTGCTGTGAAATAGTAGATGTTTTGCGAATTAGTCCAACGCTTACCAAGAGACGGACGAACTGTCCTATCTTATTGATATATAGTTGTGTTTAGCTATTATAAGAATAACTTTCGCAAAACATCAGGTATTCTTTGCAAAACAAGAACTTAGAAATCGGCAAGATTTCTTGTGTTTTATAACCTGAAAATCATTATTTTGCGTAACTTTGCATTATAATATCCGTCTCTTGGTAAGAGAATAAAACTTAAACTAACAAGAATATGGAATTATTGCTAAAACATATATTAACAGGAAATAATAATCCACCTCAAGGAAGTATCAGTTTTGATTCTTCTGACCATATACGTTTTCAAAACGGACAGAATGTTTCTGGGCATAATTATGGATGTAACCGCCGTCTTGTGATTGAAAAGAATATTCAGGGCGGTGAAGGTTACACAGTTTCGATATACAATATGGACGGGATGCATCCGCTGTGGCAAAACAATGTACAAATGGCCCCCAAACGGATGAAGATTATCAATGTGGATGGAAATGTCGTAGAATTACGAGGCTATGGTCTTGATGAAAACGCATTGGCAATGGGTGCGCCATTGGAAGCTGCATCGTTTGAGAATTATGGAGTTGCGTTGATGATAGAAGATGATAAGATTGTCCGTGCGCAACTTGACATATTTGATAGAAATGTTAGTATAGTATATCTACAATAATCTTTTAATCTTATGGCAGAATTAGATTTAAGACAAGGCACATCAAACATTTACAGCAACGTTGAAGATAGTGAAGCTCTTCCTTTGTTTGTAAGATTCACTAATGATGATGCCGAAAAACAAAACAAGTTAGGCGCAATAACATTTGATGAAATTGTTTCTAATTTATCTGGAGTACATATATGCAGTTTTATTCACCGTCAACACAAAGGGCGCAATAAAATTATAGATGAAATTGCCATAAAAGTAGAAGGCGTTGATATTTGTGTGACAGCCCAATTGTCACAAGACGAATGTACTCTTCGCTTCCCTCATTTTACTCAAAAGAACATGGTACTTCCTGAAGAAGATAATCAATATGTCGCAAGGAAGTGCGAAATAAGATTTGTTGATTATTATGAAAATTCATTCAAGTTAATCAATGGAGCTGGAACATATTGGGTTATAAACAATCATCAAATCATCGATTTCTATAAGCAATGTCTTTCATTGCCGATTCCTCCAATTGAAATTCAAATAGAGGAAGATAAGGAGATGTGGCAAGCTTATCTTGATGGTCTAAATGCCATTCTTGAGAATAAACGTGACCTTATCAGAGTTCAGTCGGTCAGCAAGCAAAAAAACGGTTCGCTACGATTGGACTTTGACATGGAGAGCTATGCGCAAAACCTAAAGAATGCCATATTTGAGGAGTTAAATGGGAAGTGCGAACAGAAGGCCCAAATCTGCATTGAGGACGGAGAATGTTTAATATCTTTCGATAGTTACCAGACAATATCGGATGATACAATAGACAACATCAAAACAATAGGCAGAGATTATTGCTATTCCGCTGAAGCAACTCCTATGAATACTGTAAGCGGATCAATCGCCATTGTTTCAGACCAAGATGAATTGAATGAGATAGTTGCATTAATTGACAAGGAACTTGTGAATTTCGGTGAAGTTATAGAGAAAGATGAAAATGGCGAGTTCCATTTGGATAATGATAAATCTGCTGAAATTTTAAACAAAATTGTTGATACTCATTATCATGGGATTGCTACAGTGGTAAACACGACAAAGATAGTTATGCCACTTTTGCCTACAGAAGATTCAGTTGACATTGAGATGTTGAAAGGATATCTTCCAGAACAAGTTCAGATAAAACCACACGGAAAGCATTTTGTGGTTTCGTCAAAACGGCCTCTAGATGTAAATTTGGAAATATTCTGCAACATGAAATTCTCAAGTTGTATGGTGAATATTGTTCCCAACCAAATAGATACAGATATTCAAATTGAAGGAGCAACAATAAAAAATAACGCATATTCTTGGATTATCAATGACTGTAACGAGCTTCGAACTGTCGGTCGGTTATTTAATGAGGTTCGTAAACGTTATCCAGACCAATATGTAAAGAGCACGTTCTTTTACGCTTTTGCACCACAGATTAACAAAAATGTATTACAAGAGTTAAAGCTCAATTATTATGGAAATCCTTCCATCGTAATTGATATACCTCGTTCTTGTGTTATTTTCTCTCCTAAGTCGAAAGAGGACTATAATATAACAAAAGATACTTTCTTTGAACAACTGGATTCTTCCATTAATGCTACTGCACCAGAATACAGTCCTACTGCTAAAATAGATTTTCTTTGTGAGGATGAAGAATACAGACGCAGTGTGTTTGAAAGAGTCAATGCTGCTTTGTCTGATAAAAGAGGTAAATTCACAGAGAATAAACTTAGTCGTGATGCGAAACAATTGACGTTTGAGTTCGCATTTGAAGATATTGATGAGCGTGATGAGATAGAAAGAATTCTTCAAGAATCGTTGGCTTCAATACATGGCATTAAAATAATTTATGATGATGGCAACAACAAGGGTGTTACAAATTGGTCGTTGTCAGAAGATCCTTCGCTTTTACAGGAATTAGAGCGTAAATTACAATCGGACTTCCGTAATGAAAATGTTAATTACATTAATGGAAAAGAATACGATAAATTAAGTGATGTTGATGAGGAAGAATTGAATTTCAGTCGCTACTCAAAAGCCACTATCGTTAAACGGAAGAGACAGGCATACTTGAAAAGCAATAGTTACAATTTAGGTTCTTGTATTCGCAGATGTCGAGATTATGCAATAATAGATGTTGACAATGAAATGATGGAAACTATGCGGAGCAATGAATTACGCATTTCAGCAGGAGATTACATACAGTTCCCTGCAATGGGTGAAACGATGGAATTAATGCGTCAAAGCGTTGCTATGAATCGTATATTAAAGCCTGCTAACAAATACAATCAAAGCCCGATAAATCCCAATTTACCAAATTTCATTTTTGACCCGAAATATGCAGCTGAAACTGTTGTCAACATAGAGGAAGCCAAAGAAGATATCCGTTCTCATAAAATTGGGAATCTAAACGAAAGGCAACTTGAAGCAGTGACAAAGTCTGTTCTTGCAAAAGATCTGGCACTAATTCAAGGGCCTCCAGGAACAGGTAAAACAACAGTAATTGCAGAGATTATTTGGCAAGAAATTCGAAGAAATCCAGATTGTAGGATTTTGTTGACTTCTCAAACAAATCTTGCGGTTGACAATGCTCTTGAACGTCTACAAGGACAAGCCGGCATAAGACCTGTACGAATTGGCAAGCCAGAAAAACTGGAACCAGAAGGACGGCGTTTCTCTTTACCTATAATACGGAGTTGGACAGAAGGTAGAGATAAGTATTCTGTCAGAGATGATTTAGTTCTTGATACAGCAGATAATGCATCAAAGATGTGGATTGACCGCATTGTAAATAAAGTTTCAAATGACCCGAAATATGCAGATGCTGTAGGTGCATGGAAAACAGAACTTATAGAAAAAGACAAGTATTCACGAACAGAATTTAGCCGATTGTATAGAAGTAATGTCAATCTTGTTGCTGCCACATGTAGTATTTGTGGTTCGCCAGACTTCTTCTATTCATATGTTGATATATTCGGAGAGTGTAGTCGCAACAATATGTTTTTTGATGTTGTGATAATGGATGAAGCCAGTAAAGCAACTCCTCTGGAAATGGCAGTACCTCTTGTGTTAGGTAAGAAGATTATCGTTATTGGTGACCACAAACAGTTGCCTCCAATGATGGACGAAAACACTATTGATAGTGCTTTGGAGAAAATCGGAAAGAAAGATTTAGCAGAAAAATTACAAAAAGCTGAATCTCAATTCAAGAGATTGTTTGAAGCTGCAGCAAAAGTCCGTAAAACAGTTGTAGCGACTCTTGATACCCAGTATCGTATGCATGAGCAAATTATGAATACTATTAAGCAGTTCTATCAGGAAGAATTGGCTGCAACAGGCGGTTTGAAATGCGGTATAGTTGATTCTATGGATATACCAGACTTGAAGAATAAGGGTAGCCGTTGGCATGGTATCTCGATAAATCCTATCATTAACCCAGAGACTCATGCTGTTTGGATTGATGTTAAAACTCCAGAAACCGCTTTGAATCCTGGTTATAAGAATGAAGGAGAGCTTAAAGCAATAGATTTGGTTCTAAAAGTACTTGAACAAGCTGATGGGTACAAAGAGTTCCAGAATTCACAAACAAAATCTGAAGACAAAGAAATAGGAATCATAACATTCTATAGCGCACAAAGTCGAGAAATAAAGAAAAAATACAAAGGTCGTGCTTATAGAATGGATGTTGTTGACCGTTTTCAAGGTATGGAGCGCAATATCATTATTGTTTCTACGGTTCGTAGCAATGCAAAGAACAATATTGGATTCGCAAAGGAAATAGAACGTATAAACGTTGCTTTTTCTCGTGCCAGACGATTGCTAATTGTCGTGGGAAACAAACGGCAATTTGAGAGTAATAACAATTACGCAGCTTCAATAGCAAATATGGAAACTGTAAGTGTTGAACAATTAAGAGATGCCATAAGATGAAAAAGATAAAAAAACAATCTAAGAAAGTTGCTCTTAAAAAAGTGCAGGAGCCAATCGGAACCCGAATTGCAAAGGCTGTCTATACAGTAAAGAAGATTTCGGAAAGAATTTTTGGCTATATTTCTTATGATATAAAGTTTGTTAAAGCGACTTACACGGGCAAGACTCAACGCCCTGCCAAGATTACTGCAATAGAAAAGGGTATCGTTGGCATCTTGCTGGTTGATGAAACAGCTTCCTTTGAAAGAATAGGAACAATTCTTGGTCTTGATGTAGTCAACGACAAAGCGGAACAAGCAATCTTGCGTACAGCAATAGCAACATTGCAGAGTTTCAATGCCATAGAAGGCGATGACAGTTGCTTGGCTTTGACTGATGGTGGACGTGCTTATGCTGAAAAAGGAGAACGTCCTGATTCTTACACAAAATCCTTTGATATACTTATTGACACCGCACATCCAACATGGTTGAACATAAAAAACTGCTTAGGAGATAACGTAAAGGCTATAGAAGAAATAAATACTCCATGCGATAATCTGAATCTGGATTTGGAACAGATAAAGGCTTATGCGGAATATCAGGCACAAGATGTACATTATCCACAAAACAGGTATCTTCTTGAAAGTGCAACATGGAACGAAGGACATGAAGCATCTTATAAAATTTATGTTTGTTTCGTACAAAACGTAGCAACAAATGAAGTGCGAACATTTGTTTATGATGAAAAGCAAGGGGGATTGAACGAACTCATTGCTGAGCAAATAAACAAAGATGATAACTTGAAAGCCGAACTTCTTTCCAATTGCATTCGTATGGAATGCGAGAATAATGAAGATACAGAAGTTTTGGAGGGTGAAGCTGTTGATGCTGCTATCGCTGAAATTCCTGTAGAATTGAAGGAGGCTGAACAGCAAATGATTAAGGAAGAAGAGGATGCTGAAAAGACAATAGAAAATTTAGAAGAAAAGCGATCTATTTCTGTTCGGAAAACGTCTAGTAAAGACCGTTTGCACAAAAAAGCATTGTACGATTCTTTGTCATTTGAAATTGAATTACAAAAGATTTTCAAAGAAGACAATCCCGATGAAATTTGGCTTATAAGTCCATGGATTAAAGGTGTAGAAAAAAACAAGCACTCTGTTTTTGTTAATCAAAGAGGTCCGGAAATTGAAAGGTTTTTACAAGACGAGAACAAACGTGTTTTTGTCGCATATTCTGCACCAAGTCAAACAAAATCAGGAAAAGTAAAAATAGATGAGCATGGAAATGTGATAAAAAACATAGACGATGACGTTTTACAACTTGCTATAACATTAGAAGAGCAATATACCAATTTCTTCTTTGTGGAATTACCGGAGTTCCATGTTAAAAACGTCATTGAGGTGAAAGCTGACCAACAAATACTGTTTACTGGAAGTTTTAATGTCTTATCATTTTCTGTTTCGCAAGAACAGACTCATATAAGAAGAGAAGAAATGACTTTGGCCCATTATAGTGTCGCCAAGAAAAAGTATGTTGACTACTTATATGAATTTGCTGAGATATATGCAGAACGAATCAAAAAACAAATTGTGACTTTGGATGATTCTTTGGTATCAACTTACAAAAACGAAAGGCTTGATTATTTTCTAATGACAAATAATCAAGAGATTCATAAGCTATTCCTGCCTATTGAAGAACTCTTGGAGGAAAAATCGATAGCTAATACCAAACGTGAATTAAAGCAGAAACTCGCTAAACTTGACCAAGAACTTGTTGCGGCTTCCAATACATTTGGGCTAAATCTTAAAGATAAGAAACGTATTGAAAACTCATTGGCAAACATTGAGATAGAAATGAAGAATAACAGCATTGATGACCCGGCTATGATGGAATTACTCAATAACAATAAGGATTTGTTGGGTAAGATTCGTGAAAAGAAGATTTTCCCTAGTCATGGCAAAGAATCTTATGCAAAGAATGCCACAACAACAGAGAACAAGACTACTGTTGAAAAGAAAGAATCATCAATAGATACGTTAGATAAAAACCCTGAAGCTACAGAGGATGAATTAGCATTATATATAGCAAGGCTAAGTCAATCATTTATAAATAGAGAAATTGGGAAGCAAGCACTAAATACATCATTAAAAGAACTTATAAAGAATCCTAAATTAGTGGATTTATTAGAAGTTATCTCCGTTGTATCGTCTAAAAACAACAACGAAGCTTTTGATTTATCTCTTGGTATTAAAGGTTATTTGTTCAAATTTCCAACTTTATTTAGAAAGCGAGAACTATTTGAAGCTGTTCAGAAAAGCTCAAGCAAAAAATGGTTACTTGTATATCCAACAAATATCAATTCTATAGTAAATAAACTATTGTAGTATGTCTAGATTTGAATCTTCCAGATTTGTTCGTAATCCAAAAGTAATGCATGTGGATGTACTGAAGTCTGCGTGTGATACTTTAGGGTGGACATATCGTGTGATTGATAATGAATTGTTAGTCACCGATGCAAAGCAAAGTGCAAAGTCGTATGGCGAATTTGCAATAAGGTTGAATCTTACAACAAACGAGGTTACATACAATACTTATTATATGCCAAATGCAGCACAGAAGGTTGAAGAACTGCAAAATCAGTTTTATGCTCTCAATGCTGCATACGCAAAAAAATCTCTCATTCAGGAATTCAAGAAGAGGGGATTTAACTACAAACCCAACGACCATTTCACACCCTCTACCGAGGAAATTTACTGTTTCTTTATGGTTGGTCGTTCAAAAGACAAGAACGAAGACGAACCTGTGGCTCAGATAAAATTCACCATTTTGAAAGATGGTACAATTGTTACTGATTCAGATTATTTGCCAAATGATGTAAACGAACGTGCGCATGATGCTATGGATGTGTTGGAACAATTGCTCGGCAACAAACGAGTTATGACAAAGAAACCTGTACCTTCCAAGTATCTAAGCAAAATGAAACCACGTAGAGTGACAACCCAAACAATTGAGAATAAGTAATGGAAGCAATATACGGAAAAATAAAGGATATGCTTAATGCATATTATCCGGTACTATATCTTACGAGTTTTGAATATGAGCGTACCAAACAAAAGATATACGGAATCATAAACTCATTGCGATCGGAGAAAAAAGAGGTTCGTCTTTTCAAGTGGAATTGTGTTGAGGGATTAAATCTGATTACGGTTGAAGGTCAGCACCAATATCTCGGAGAAGAATACGATGATGCAGAAATGGTATTGAAATTCATCTATAATGACAAGGAAATATCGAAAGATATATTTGTGTTGGAGGATTTCAGCAATTACATTGAAGAAGAGAAAGTGAAGTTCTATGTTCGCTCTATTGCAGAACGAGCAAAGCATACAAATACTCATGCAATACTCCTTTCTGCTGTATATAAACTACCCATTGAACTTGAAAAATATGTTACTGTCTTAAACATTCCATTACCAGACCGACTTGATATGGAACGGACATTGGTTCAAGTGGAGCGACAATGTAAAATCAACCTCAGTGTTGAAATGCGAAACCGAATGGTAGATGCAGCTCTCGGCATGACTTCTATGGAAGCAGACCTCGCTTTCTGTCTTGCAGCCGTAAAGGATGATTTGGGAGAGAATGCACCTTATACTGTATCATCAGAGAAGGAACAGATTATTCGTAAGTCAGGTATTCTTGATTATTTCCCCAAGAATGAGAATTTGAAAGATGTCGGAGGAATGGAAGTTCTCAAAGACTGGCTTTTCAAAAGGCAGAAAGCGTATGAGAAAAAAGCAAGAGACTTTGGTCTACAAGAACCAAAAGGATTGCTTTTGCTTGGTGTTCCAGGTTGTGGTAAAAGTCTGACAGCAAAAACAATTGCTTCTTATTGGAATATGCCATTGCTTAGACTTGATATAGGCAAAGTCTTCCAAGGATTAGTTGGAAGCAGTGAAGATAATATTCGTAAAGCTATTGCAACGGCAGAAGCTGTTGCACCGTGTGTATTGTGGATTGATGAAATTGAAAAAGGTTTGAGTGGAGTGCAATCAAGTGGTGCAACCGATGGCGGTGTAACTTCAAGAATATTTTCAACAATCCTTACATGGATGCAAGAAAAAACATCTCCTGTGTTTGTTGTTGCAACGGCAAATAATATCAATCTTCTTCCTCCTGAGTTGCTCCGTAAAGGACGATTTGATGAAATTTTCTTTGTTGACCTTCCTAACGAAGAGGAACGCAAGAAGATTTTTGAAATTCACCTTGCAAAAAAGAATCAGAATTCACAATCCTTCCCGATGGAGATGCTGAGTAGGAAAACGGAAGGATTCAATGGTGCAGAAATTGAAGAGTGCATAAAAGAAGCAATGTTCGTAGCATATGTTGATAATCCTGAAGCCCCTGTATTAAAGGCGAGTCATTTGGTGGATGCAATCAGCAAAACAGTTCCTTTGTCTACAACAATGAAGGAACAGATTTCCGCATTACGACAATGGGCTTCAACTCGTGCTAAAAATGCTTCAGTAGAAACACCTATAATGCAGCGCAAAGAAATGCCAATATTGTTGACTCGACCAGAGCTTGATATAGAACGTTCATTTGACATTAAACAATAATAAAAATGCCATTCAACAAAAAATAATATAATTGAATGGTGTTTTTATACACAATGGAATTTTAGGCTCAAATATTTTATTACCTTTGCAAATGAGAAAGCGTTCTTTTGAGTTAATGCAAAATGAAGCGGAATATAGAGCTTTGCTTGTTTCTAAATCGTTACCTATCAAGAAATAAGTTCTTGCAAGGTATTCATTTTCAATGAAGAATGAGATTTAAAATGTCTTGCTACATGGTAGGTCAAACGACCCTTGAAGCCGCATTGTCTGCCTATCTCTTTGAGTATTTTGTTGCAACTGCCGTTGCTCGGAACGGGAAAAACATGACCGTCCCGAGCCAGCCCCTTGTATTTCTCGATGATACGTTTGGGAACGTCTAAAAGGCGGATGTTCGATTCGGTGTTGGTTTTCTTCCGTCGGGTGATTATCCATAGGTTGCCGTCGAAGAATGTTTGCAGGCGGTCGGCGGGGAGGTTCTTCACGTCCGAGTACGCCAAACCCGTGAACACCGAAAAGACGAACAAGTCCCGTACGAGTTCATGGCAGGTGTTCTTCATCGGTGCGTCCATGAGCGTCTGTATCTCCTTTTGGGTAAGGTAGCCCCTATCGACGCTTTCGGGCGAGTTGATGTACCCTGCAAAGGGGTTGAACGGCAGACGCCCGTCGTTCCTCGCTATGGAAACGATGTGTTTCAGCACAATCATGTAGCCCCACACGGTATTGGTGCGGCATTTCTTCTCCGTGCGCAGGAAATACTCGAAGTCGTTGATGAATGTGAGGTTGAGTTCCTTTAGCGGAATATCCTCACGCTTGTAGGTATGGGGCAGAAACTCCCGAATGTGGTTGCAGACCGTCCGATAACGGGTGAATGTCCCCTGCGCCCTGCTGTGCCCGACTTTCTTGGCGAACTCGGCGTTGTGCTGCTCGAACAGTTTCAGCAAGGTTTCCTGCTTGACGCCGATACCGAGATAGGCGTCTTTGAGCTTGGCGGCGGTAACATACCCGTCCGTCTGCATCAGTTCTTGATAGCGTCGGTTTACCTCCACACGGATTTTATCCACCGCGAGGTTGATTCTCTGCGCTTCGACGCTCTTGCCCGAAGCACGGTTGTTCTTCACGTCCCACAACCGCAGGGGAACGTCCATCTTGCAACTAAACTGTTTAATCTCTCCGTCCACCGTAAGGCGGCACATCAAAGGCAGGTTGCCGTTGGGCTTCTCGCTGCCTTTCTTCACGTAAAATAAGACCTTGAATGTACTTCGCATAACTCACTCCTTTTTTTGGTTACAAAATTAGTTTATAGTGAGTTACCGACAGCTATGCAGAATTACGCAAATCGCAGAAAAAGAACCATTTAGCAAGAAATATGCACCCATTACGGGGGTAATGAAGTGGTAACTGAACTTCTGCACCGTTTGGCTTCGGGGTGGCATTCCGTTGGCTCTGCACAATAGAAAAACAAAGCGTAACGAACGCTCTTTCAGCTAATTCGCTACGCTTTGCTCAAATTTGCAATTCCGCTATGTGTTTATTTTAATTTGTGAACAGACTGCAGGAACTGTTGGAAAATAGAAAGATAGAGGGGCTTCAGAAATTTGATGAAACTCGTGCATCCTTTCTTGCTGAAATGAAGAATCTGTCGGGTGAAATGGAGGTTCACTTGGAAACTCATTTTCTTGTTTTTAGAGATAAAGCGGTGTGAATTTGATGTTCCATCGCTTTTCCTATGCTATTGGAATGAGCTCTGATTAGCTTGCCCGATAAGTTATGGAAAAGGGAATTTGGTTTCGGGGTCAGTCATTATAGCAAGCAGGTGGCAGGATATTTTTTTACACGTACATACGTATGTGTAGAAATCTGTTTCCGGTCACAGTCCCGTATCGTTCCGAAAGCCTTTATTCTTTTCGGAAAAAACAAGGATGTTTGCAAAAAAGATGAAGACGTCTGATAAAAAGAACAAGACGTTTCGTTTCAAAGATCTATATCTTCCGACCTTTAGTTTAAGTCTTTCCGGCTATCGGTTTATCCTTCTCCTCCGAAAGGGAAGGATGCTGGGTGTAACGGCAAAACTTGGTACAGGATTTCGTGGAACTTGCTGCAGGATCCGACAGAACTTGTATCAAGATTCTGAATACTTTGGCAAGGAAAGTCGTTGTTTCGAGGCTGCACAAGTTTACCGTGTTCACCGTACAAGCCTATCGTGTTCATTGCACAGGCTTGTCCTGTCTGGTGGACAAACAAAGTAGGTTTGTACCATGTAACAAGGTGGATAAAGTGGTGGCAGTAGGCATTTTTGTACATAAAATAATGTGCTGCCACCACCTCTCTAACTTCCTGTTTATAGGGGTTGCAGGGAATAGGTGACAACAGTGACAGCAGAATTATAAAACTCTGTTGTAGGAAAAAGTGGGACAATTGGAGACGATCCCTCTGTACAACGTACATTATCTTTTATTTTCTTTCCCCGGATAATTAGGTCCATAAAGCATGGTCTTTTCCTTGACCACCAATCGACCGTCCTTCACGAACTCTTCGCCGCGTTCACTTAAATGACGGATCATTTCATTACGCATTTCCGTCAGCTGCTTCCTGTATTTTTTGTCATTGACGGCATTGTGCAATTCCTGAGGGTCTTGGGTTAAGTCGAATAACTCTTCGGTACCGGTGTGGATACGCCATATATATTTTATTTTGCCGTCAGTCAGTGCGCACCAATAGTTGTCATCACTGTAACAGGTGGCATGTTCTAGATCCAGATACTTGCGCCAGGTTGTTTCCATGCCTTTGGCAAGTGGCAACAAAGAACGGCCGTCCATGTCAGTGGGGATGGTCACATCGGCTGCATCAAGGAAAGTGGGAAGAATATCACGTAACTCTACAGGAGCGTCTGTTTTTCCCGGTGTAACGTGGTCGACGGAAGGCCATTTCACGATGTATGGCACATGAGTGGAGCCCTCGTATGGATAAGTCTTTCTCCAGTGATAATGGTCGCCCATCATATCGCCATGATCGGAAATGAAAACGATTAATGCGTCATTATACATATCCTTTTCTTTCAATGTTTGGATAATTCTGCCTATCTGTTCGTCAATGAAAGTGATGTTGGCATAATAATGACGTCTGGAATTGCGTGCATATTCATTGCCAAAATTACCGTATGGAGCGTCTTGTGCCGTCTTTTCAGGATTTAGTTTTTTTGCGTATTTGCCACACCAGTCTCCGATAGCAGGATCGGGTATTAGGGCATCCTCATACATGTCCAGATATCTTTGTGGTGGATCATACGGACTGTGTGGACGGGCAAAAGAAACTTTCAGAAATAACGGTTTGTTGGTCGGATCGTAGTTGCTGATAAGTTCACAGGCCATTTCTCCTGTCCAATAGGTAGGATGGAGGTTTTCGGGGAATTTATATATACTTGCCGTATGGTCGTTCCAGCCTATACCGGTGGCGTCAGGATTCTTTCCGGGAGCTTTTGTTTGGAACCATTGGCGGTAATCACTGGTGAAGTTCTCGTCTTCCACGCGTCCGCTTTCATCTAGCAGAGTGCCTTCGAAACCATGTTTTACCCGTTGGGGATGCCAGTGCATTTTCCCGATTCCAAAAGTATAATAACCAGCGTCTTTTAGCATCTGTGGCATTTCGTATTTATATTCGGGAGATACTTTTCCATATCCCAACAAGCCATGATGCCAAGGAGAAAGTCCGGTCAGCAGACCAGCACGTGCCGGAGTGCTGCTTGGACAAGAAGAATAGCCATTCATAAATAATGTTCCCTCGGCAGCTAGTGCGTCTAGGTTAGGGGAGATAACAGCATCGTTTCCCATACAGCCTATGGCATCGGCTCGCTGTTGGTCTGTCATTATCAGTATGATATGAGGATGGTTTTGTGCGTATGCAAAAGAGGAGCACAGTCCGGCTGTGACAGCCAATGTGTATTTCAGGTTGGTTAGAGTATTCATGTTTATAGGTTTTTCATAATGTTATGTGGCAAAGGTAGGAAATTTTTGGTAACCTTAAGCCATAAATAGTGATGGTAAAAGTAGAAATATTTGAAATTGAGGTCTTATTTTGTGCATACGTATGCGTGGCCTCATATATACTAATGGTAGAAAAAGGTTATAAAAAAGGCTTGTTCTTCATGAACAAGCCTTTTTTATATGCATGTATTAGAAATTATTCACTCCAATTCATTGCTTCCATACGTTTGTAAGAAGCATAACGTTTCTTGGCCATTTCTTCGCAAGCAGCAAACAGATTAGCAGCTTCAGCAGGATACTGCTTCATTACAGAGGCAAAACGAACTTCGTTCTTCAAGAAATCCTGGAAACCTTCCCATTTCGGTTCTTTAGAGTCAAGCATGAATGGATTCTTGCCTTCTTCTTCCAAAGCAGGGTTGAAACGCCATAAGTGCCAGTAACCGCATTCTACAGCCTTAGCCTCTTCAGCCTGGCTCTTACCCATACCTGCCTTCAAACCGTGGTTGATACACGGAGCGTAAGCGATAACCAATGACGGACCGGGATAAGCTTCTGCTTCACGGATAGCTTTCAAAGTCTGAGCTTGGTCAGCACCCATAGCAATCTGGGCAACATATACATAACCGTAAGTAGTAGCGATCATACCAAGGTCTTTCTTACGTACACGCTTACCTGAAGCGGCAAACTTAGCGATAGCACCCAGCGGAGTAGCCTTAGATGACTGACCACCAGTATTAGAGTAAACTTCAGTATCCAATACCAAAATATTTACATCTTCGCCGGAAGCAATCACATGGTCCAAACCACCGTAACCGATATCGTAAGAAGCACCGTCACCACCGATAATCCATTGGCTCTTCTTAACCAAATAGTTCTTGAATTCTGCAATGGTAGCGCAGTTCTTACATTTATCTTTAGCAGCTTCCACCATTGGAATGATCTTTTCGGCAGCGGCTTTGCTCTTGTCTGCATCGTCCTTACCATCAATCCATTCCTGGAATGCTTCTTTGTATTCTGCTGGACAAGTATCACTGGCGATAGCATCCTTCATAGCAGCTTCGATACGTGCACGAAGTTTCTTGTCAGCCAAAGTCATACCCAAACCGAATTCGCAGAAATCTTCGAACAATGAGTTAGCCCAAGCAGGACCTTGACCCTTTTCGTTCTTAGTATAAGGAGTTGAAGGAACAGAACCAGAGTAGATAGAAGAACATCCGGTAGCGTTAGCAACCATTTCACGGTCACCGAATAACTGGGAAATCAGTTTCACATATGGAGTTTCACCACAACCTGAACAAGCTCCAGAGAATTCGAACAACGGAGTAGCGAACTGAGAGTTCTTCACATTGGCTTTGATATCTACTAAATGTTGTTTGCTCTTCACGTTCTTAGCGCAGTATTCCCAATTGGCTGCTTGAGACAACTGGCTTTCCAAATGTTTCATTGTAAGAGCCTTGCCTCCCTTCTTCGGATTGCCCGGACAAACATCAGCACAGTTACCACAACCCAGACAGTCAAGCACGTCAACCTGGATACGGAATGTCATTCCGTCAAATTGTTTACCTACAGCTTTCAATGTCTCGAAGTTTGCACCCTTTTGTTCTTCAGCGTCAAGTACGAACGGACGGATAGAAGCATGAGGACAAACATATGCACACTTGTTACACTGGATACAGTTTTCAGCATTCCATTCAGGTACGAATGCAGCTACACCACGTTTTTCGTATTGAGCAGTACCTTGTTCCCAAGTACCGTCTTCGATGCCTTTGAATGCAGATACCGGCAATAAGTCACCATCCTGAGCGTTGATAGGACGAACTACTTCGTTGATGAATGCAGGGTCATTGTTAGCAGCAGGAGCTTCAACTTCCAGATTAGCCCAAGCCGGATCAACAGCCAATTGTTTGTATTCGCCACCACGGTCTACGGCAGCATAGTTCTTGTTCACCACGTCTTCGCCCTTCTTGCCATAAGACTTAACGATGAATTTCTTCATCTGTTCTACAGCCAAGTCAACAGGAATAACGCCTGTGATACGGAAGAATGCTGATTGCAGGATGGTATTGGTACGGTTGCCCAAACCGATTTCCTGAGCAATCTGAGTTGCATTGATATAGTAAACAGTAATGTTGTTTTGTGCGAAATATTTCTTAACCTTGTTCGGTAAGTTCTTGGCCAGTTCTTCACCTTCCCAAATAGTGTTCAACAAGAAAGAACCGTTCTTACGTAAACCACGAGTTACATCGTACATGTGCAAATAAGCTTGTACGTGGCAAGCTACGAAGTTCGGAGTATTTACTAAATAAGTAGAACGGATAGGAGTATCGCCGAAACGGAGGTGAGAGCAAGTGAAACCACCAGATTTCTTAGAGTCGTATGAGAAATAAGCCTGACAGTGCTTGTCGGTGTTGTCACCGATAATTTTCACTGAGTTCTTGTTAGCACCTACAGTACCGTCAGCACCTAATCCGTAGAATTTAGCTTCAAACATACCTTCGCCGCCTAATGCGATTTCTTCTTCTTGAGGAAGAGAAGTGAAAGTTACATCGTCTACGATACCCACAGTGAAGTGGTTTTTCGGCATTGGCAGAGCCAAATTCTTGAATACAGCGATGATTTGAGCAGGAGTAGTGTCTTTAGAACCTAAACCGTAACGTCCACCTACGATAACCGGAGCGTTTTCTGTTCCATAGAAGCAGTCTTTAACATCCAGATACAAAGGTTCGCCGTTTGCTCCCGGTTCTTTAGTACGGTCAAGAACTGCGATAGTCTTGGCAGTCTTAGGTACAGCAGCCAAGAAATGTTTAGCAGAGAACGGACGGTATAAATGTACAGAAACCAAACCTACTTTTTCACCTTTGCTCATCAAGTAGTCGATAGCTTCGCGGGCAGCTTCTGTAACAGAACCCATTGCGATAATTACGCGTTCAGCGTCTTCAGCACCATAGTAATCGAACAAACCATGAGGACGGCCTGTGATTTTGCTGATTTCGTTCATGTATTCTTCTACGATAGCCGGAACTGCTTCATAGAAGTTATTGCAAGATTCTCTGTGCTGGAAGAAGTGGTCGGGGTTTTCAGCCATACCGCGTGCAACAGGGTTGTTAGGATTCAACGCGCGTTGACGGAATTCTGCCAAAGCCTGTTGATCAATCAGACCTGCCAGATCTTCATTCTCCAGCATTTCAATTTTTTGGATTTCGTGAGAAGTACGGAAACCATCGAAGAAGTTGACGAATGGCACGCGAGATTTGATAGTAGCAAGATGAGCTACAGCAGCCATATCCATAACTTCTTGTACAGAACCTTCGCACAACATGGCGAAACCTGTTTGGCGGCAAGACATGACGTCCTGATGGTCACCAAAGATACACAATGCGTGTGAAGCCAATGTACGAGCCGATACGTGGAATACGCAAGGCAGGAATTCACCGGCAATTTTGTACATGTTAGGGATCATCAGCAACAGACCCTGAGATGCAGTGTAAGTGGTAGTCAACGCACCTGCCTGAAGAGAACCATGAACAGCACCTGCTGCACCGCCTTCTGACTGCATTTCTTGTACCAAAACTGTTTCGCCGAAGATGTTTTTACGACCTGCGGCAGCCCATTCGTCTACGTATTCAGCCATAGTAGACGACGGAGTGATGGGATAGATAGCAGCTACTTCAGAGAACATATACGAGATATGTGCTGCTGCCTGGTTACCATCACAAGTGATGAATTTTTTTTGTTTAGTCATACAATTACTAATTATTAGGTAATAAAATCTATTCTCTATCTCTTAATATAAAAAGCCGAAAAGCCATAATGGGATCATATTTCCGTGTCCTAATTCCAATTTGTGTAGGGCATAATACACGTTTGGATTATTTTTGAACTTGCACCCTTCTGCGCAAATACGGAAATGCAGTCCGTTGTCTACCATAAATGAAGTGCCTTTATCGCCTTTATATAGTTTATGGTCCTTATACAGGGTATTCATGAAAAATGTATCCAGTACATCCTGTTCTTCGACCTTTACCGGATAAATGGAGTACATCAGGTTGGTGTTGTGCATCATCAGTTTGGAAGGTTTCTTGGGAAATTCCTCTCCCTTGGGATAAACCATATTGATAAGACGCGCATCTGCCAGATACTTAATGTAATTCATCACCGTGGCACGTGAAGTTTGAATCTCCGTGGCCAGCTGGCTGACGTTCGGAGCAACGGGTCCGTCCACAGCTAGCAAATATAGTAATTTTTTTATCTTTGAAAGATATTTCAGCTCAATTTGTTTGATAAGAAGTATATCTACTTCTATCATCATATTCATGGTTTTTAGCAGATTCTCCGAAAAGTTACGTTTTTCCAGGAAGAATGGGTAGAAACCGTGATGCAGATAGTCTTGAAAATAATCCAAGGGCTTCACGTTGCGCAGGATGGTTTTCGCTATCTGTTCGTGATTCTCCAAAATTTCTTGTAAGGTATAGGCACGGAAACAATTGCCGCTTTGCAAATTCAGATATTCGCGGAATGAGAAACCTCTCAGGTAGTATACCTTGACAATGCCGCTCAGTTCTGGATTTTCTTCTTTCAGTCGCATCACGGATGATCCGGTGAATATAATCTTCAGAGTAGGAAACATTTCATAGCAAGCACGCAGGTCGTGGCTCCATTCGGGATACTTAAACACTTGGTCTATCAACAAAACTTTTCCTCCTCGTTTTACGAATTCTGCGGCAAACTCCACTAATGTATATTTAGAGAAGTAAAAGTTATTCATGTTGATGAACAGACATGAGTGATCCGTTCCGAACTTTTCTTTTGCATATTGCAGGAGGAAAGTCGTTTTCCCTACGCCACGAGTACCCTTGATACCGATCAGTCTGTCATTCCAGTCTATCTCGTCCATCAAGTCCCGGCGAACAGGAGCATTTGTATGTTCCACCAGATAACTGTGTGTTCTGTAAAAGGTTTCCATGGTTGCTTTTTTATCGGCTGCAAATATAGCAATACTAATTCAAATTGCAAACTGGAGATAGCAAAATATTATTTTTTTTCTACTAAAAGACGGACAAGAGAAATGGTTTGTACTCTAAAACATTTATCTTTGTGTCCGGAAATGGAAGCGCTTTATTTATTCAATCCGGAAAATGATATGGCATTAGCTTGTGGTGATCCTTATTATATGGCACCTGCCAGTGCACGACGAATGGCGGCCGAGCTATCCATGTTGCCTGCATGGTATGCAGAAGAGGGAGGAACTGTGTGGCTGGATTCTGCTCAGCGTATGAAAACAATGGAAAGACAATCTTTTTTGCCACTTTCGGTCAATTGGGTTTTAGAATTCGTACCCATTTATAATAAGGTGATTCCTTGGGGATGGAATCCGTCTTTGGTGCGTCGTTTGCAGGAAGCTGGATTTCCTGATACAGCATATCCTTCAGTAGAGCGTATGAAGCGTATCCGTCAAATATCCGGACGTCAGACGGCTGTAAAAGTGTTACGCCGCCTTTGTAGACATATAGGTGGGAATATTCCCATATTGGGGGAGGCTTTTGTATTGTCGTCAATAGAGGAAGTGAAGGCTTTTGTGTTGTCTCATTCTCGTGCTTTGTTAAAAGCGCCATGGTCTGGTAGTGGAAGAGGGATACAATATGTTTCAGGTAGTTTTCCCATCCCTCTGGAAGGGTGGATTCGACACATACTTACCACTCAGCATGAGGTGATAGGAGAACCTTTTTATGATAAGCTTTTGGATTTTGCCATGGAGTTTTTTGCAGACGAGTGGGGACAGGTACATTTTATAGGGTATTCCTTATTTGAAACGGATAAGAGAGGTGTTTATAAAGAAAACTTGTTGGCGGCGGATCGGGTTATTGAAGCGAGGATATCCACTTATGTTTCTGCGGAAATCTTACATCAGGTTGGGAGGGCGTTACAGGTAGAGTTGGCAGAGGTGATAAAAGGGAGTTACGAAGGCTATCTGGGGGTGGATATGATGATATGCCGTACCCAAAATAGCGGGTATGCCATTCATCCGTGTGTGGAAATAAATCTTCGTATGAATATGGGAGTGGTAGCACGCTTGATATATGATAACTATGTGTGTGATGGCGTGCAGGGACGATATGTTATAGAATATTATGCAAAGCCTGGTGAGGCATGGCATTCTCATCTTGCGCTTCAAGAAAAGTATCCTTTATATCTGGAGAATGGAAAAGTGAAGTCGGGTTATTTGTCACTTACACCGGTAGAGAACAATACGTCCTATCAGGCATATATCTTAATTTGATTTTCCGGATAAAGGAAGATACAGAAAAGAGGGGATGGTTACCATCCACCCCCTAATGCTTTATACAATTTTACTAATGTAATCTGTTTGTCTCTTATTGCATTGCTTAATCCTATTTGTGCGTCGAAATAGCTACGTTGTGCATCCAATACATCTAGATAGCCTATTACTCCATTGATGTATTGCAATTGGGCCAGTTCCATTGTTGCTTTAGAGGAACGTTCCAGTTGCAGGCGCGATTCGTAGATATCTTTTATCTTATTGAAGTCCACAATGGCATTGCGGGCCTCTTTGAATGCAGTCAGCACTGATTTTTCATAGCTGTAGCATTCCTGTTCGTATGCGGCCTTTTTGGCCTGTAGGGTTGCTCTGTATTTTCCCATGGCGAAGAGAGGAGTTAGAAGATTGCCACTGATATAATGAATGGGCGATTTGAAGAAATCAGAGAATTCTTCACTTTCTACGCCATATTGTGCTGTGAGGCTAAGTCGTGGGAACATATTGGTATAGGCAATACCTACACTGGCATTGGCTGCTATTAATTTCTGTTCTGCTTCACGTACATCGGGACGACGTTCCAGCAGAGTGGAGGGTAGACCTACTGGTAATGTTTCAGGTAGTTTTACTTCTTCGGGTAGAATGGAACGCTGTATGCGGTGCGGGTATTCGCCTGCTAAAAATGCAATATCATTTTCTTTCAATGAAATTTTCCTTTCTAGTTCAGGAACTAAAGTTGCGGTACGTGCATACTCCACTTGTGCCTGTTGATAAGAAGTTTCTGAAGTTAGTCCTCCTTCAAAACGAAGTTTTGCCAAGCGTACTCCTTCTTTACGGGCATAGAGTGTTTGACGAACAATGTTCAGCTCATTGTCTAATGCGACCAATTCAAAATAGGCTTGTGCCACTTCGGACACAATACTCATTTTCAAGGCACGTTGCGCCTCGATGCTTCCCAGGAATTGTGCTATGCTTTTGTCTTTTGCCCAACGCAGGTTACCCCATAGGTCTAATTCCCAAGTTACGGTAAGTTTACCACCCAGTTCGGGGTCATTTTTATAGTTGTTACCACCATAATTACTTCCTTCTTTTTGAGCATAAGCGCCTCCGTTCAGTTGGGGGAAAAGGTTGGCAAAGTCTATGCGCTTCATTGCGGCAAGTTCTTTTACACGTGCCGCAGCAATTTTCATGTCTTTGTTGTTATCCAACGTTTTTTCTATCAAGCTTTGCAAGGTTGTGTCCGTATAGATTTCCCACCACTGCATATCGGCAATAGATAATGTATCCTGTTGTCGTAGCGTATCTAATTGTTGGGGCAGATGCAAGTCGGGACGTGTGTAGTGCTTACCTAATTGGCAAGAAGTCAGCAAAGTCATTCCTGATACGGCTATATATAATAATGTATGTTTCATCATTTCTTTCGTCTTTTTATATCCTTATTTTTGTTTCATTTTCGCTTTCATCTTGTATATCAGTACAAAGAAGAAAGGTACTAACAAAATTCCCACAGTTACAGCAAAGATCATTCCGAAGAATACACCTGTACCAATAGCTTGACGGCTGGCTGAACCTGGCCCGCTGGCGATAACCATAGGTAACATACCTAAGATGAATGCCAATGAAGTCATCAAAATAGGTCGAAAGCGGAGTTGTGAAGCATGGAGTGCAGCTTGTACCACATCTATTCCTCTGTCCACTTGTTCTTTGGCAAACTCTACAATAAGAATTGCATTTTTGGCGGCCAGTCCTACCAACATCACCAATCCGATCTGGAAATAGACATCATTCTCCAACCCACAGCCCCATACACCTAGATAGGCACCTAATGCGGCTACAGGTAAAGAGAGTAATACTGCAACCGGTACCATCCAGCTTTCGTATAAGGCAGCAAGGAACAAAAACACGAACATGAACACTAATGCCAGCACCATACCGGTCTGTCCACCTGCTTGTTTTTCCTGGAAAGATAGTCCGCTCCATTCTACACCGATATTTTCTGGTAGGTGTTCGCGAGCTATTTGTTCGATAATTTCCATGGCCTGTCCTGAACTGTAACCATCTGCGGCCTCACCGCGAATCACAGAACTGTTGAACATATTAAAACGTTTGATGCTGCCCGGACCTGTGGTATACGAAGTGGTACCCAACGAGGTGAGCGGTATCATGGCATTGTCTGTACCCCGTACAAAAAATAGGTTGATATTCTCCTTATGTTCCCGGTAGGGTGCTTCTGCTTGAATATATACACGGTAGATACGATTAAACATATTGAAATCGTTTACATATACCGAACCTGTATAAGCTTTCATGGTCGAGAATACATCTGCTAAAGGTACTCCTGCGAATTTTACTTTGTCACGGTCTACATCGAAATAAAGTTGGGGGATGTCCGCTTGTAAAGCCGAGGATAAACCTGATAATTCCTTACGTTTTGATGCATAAAACATCAATGTATCCGTAGCTTGTACCAAATTTTCAAAAGTGGCATCTCCACGTGCTTCCAGTTGCATCTCGAAACCACCCGAACTGCCCAATCCCGGAATAACGGGAGGGGTGGAAAGATATACCTTGCATTCGGGGTATTGCGACATGTCTTTTTTTACCTGTGCCATAATATCGTCAATAGTTTGCGAGTCACGTTCCTCCCAAGGTTTTAAGATGATAGTCAGTTCACTTCGTGCCTGACTGGTCCCTACACGCGGACTGCTTCCTGCCACGCTTTGTACATATTCCACTGCCGGATTTTCCATCAGGTATTCCACAGCACGTTCCGTCACGATACGTGTACGTTCCAACGTTGCACCTTCGGGCAGTTCCAACTCTATTTTAAAATATCCTTGGTCTTCGATGGGGAGGAAGCTGGTGGGAATAATGCGATGGATTAACAGGATGGCGATCAATACCATGCCGAATGTGCTCAGTACCCGACGCGGGTGTTTCACAATGTGCTTGATGAGTCCTACATATTTATGATTGCCGATAGCCAGCCACTTATTGATACGGCGGAATATGATATTCTTTTTCTTGTTCGGATCTTCCGGTTTCAGAATAAGTGAACACATGACTGGACTCAGTGTCAAAGCTACTACCGTAGACAGTAATACAGATACTACGATGGTTACCGTAAACTGGCGATAAAGTTGTCCGGTAATTCCACCTAGAAAACTTACGGGAACAAATACTGCTGCCAGTACCAAAGAAGTGGCGATAATGGCTCCTGTAAGTCCTTCCATAGCTTTCTTGGTAGCTTGGTAGGGAGATAGTTTCTCCTCTTCCATGATACGCTCCACATTCTCTACTACCACGATAGCATCGTCCACCACAATACCGATGGCAAGTACCAATCCCAACAGGGTCAGGATATTAAGCGAGAATCCGAAAATCAACATAAATCCAAAAGTTCCAATCAGTGAGATAGGTACGGCAACTAGTGGGATAACTGTTGCACGCCAGCTTTGGAGTGAAAGGTATACTACGATGATAACCAGTATCAGGGCTTCAAACAGTGTTTTGTACACTTCATGAATGGATTCCGAAATATACGTAGTCATATCGAAAGGTATCTCGTAACTCATTCCTTCGGGAAAATTCTTGCTGATTTCCTCCATAGCTTCTTTCACGCTTTTTGCTACTTCCATAGCGTTGGCTCCTGGTAACATATAGATGGCCAATACCGCTGCATTTTCTTTGTTGATGGCACTCTCGGTATTGTATGATTGTGCTTCGAGTGAGATGCGGGCCACATCACGTAAACGGATGATGGAACCATCGGCATTAGCACGGACTACGATTTCCTCAAACTGGCTTACGGTAGATAGACGTCCCTGAGTAGTGATGGGAATGGTTACGTCTAATCCTTGTACGGGTTGTTGTCCCAGTACACCGGCTGCTGATTCTCGATTTTGGTCTTTTAGTGCATTCTGCAAGTCGGCTACAGTCAGACCGAAATTGGCCAGTTTGTCGGGTTGTACCCAGATTTGCATGGCATAATATCGGCTTCCGATGTTTGAAACACGTCCTACGCCAGGGATACGGCGGATTAGGTCCAGCACATTCAGAGTGGCAAAGTTGCTAAGGTATATTTCATCGAACTTCGGGTCGGTAGAGGTAAGGCATAGGGTCAGCAATTGACTGGCAGCCTGTTTCTCTACCGAAATACCATTTTGTATAACTTCTGCTGGGAGGCGTGATTCTGCTAACTTGATACGGTTCTGTATTTCCACTGCCGCTAGATCGGGATCTGCCGAGATATCAAAAGTGACGGTGGCTGAAAAACCTCCCGAATTGGAACTATTTGATTCCATGTAAAGCATTCCTGGGGTACCGTTCAATTCCTGCTCTATAGGAGTGGCTACAGCCTGTGATACTGTCAGGGCACTGGCACCCGGATAGGATGCGCTGATTTTCACTACCGGCGGAGTAATCTGCGGATATTGGTCAATGGGTAGCATCGTGAGACCGATGATACCGACAATGACTATTAATATGGAGATGACAGCTGAAAATACCGGTCTGTCTATAAAGAAACTAACTTTCATAATGTCTATTGTTTTTTTGAATGCGTAAATTTTCCTCCATAGGGGAATTCGTATTCGGGAGTGAAATTATCCGATCGTATCTTCTTCCTCCGTTTTTTTGTCCTCTACGGCAGGACTTACTTTCACTTTCATGCCTGGATTCAGCTTGTGGTATCCTTCTATGACAATGTCTTCTCCGGGGGCCAAGCCTCTTTCCACCACTACTTGATTTTGGAATTCAGGACCTAATTCAATGAAACGTCTCTCTACTGTAGAATCTTTGCGCATTACATAAATATAGGCGCCGCCTTTTTCTATGATAACGGACTTTAACGGGACTACCGTAGCACTCTCTCTGACATCCAATAATAGTTTTACTTTGGTGAACTGCCCAGGAAGTAATACCCGTTCTGGATTCGGCATTTCGGCACGTACGGAGAATGTACCTGTGCGTGGATCAACTTGCGGTTCGGCAAAGTCTACTAGTCCTTTGTATGGATAAATAGTATTATCTGCCAAAGTAATGGATACATTGGGTTGCCAGGAGCGGGTGGAGTCTTTTTGACCTAAGTTCACATTACGTTCTTTACTTTTCAGATAGTCTAGAGCAGTCATGCTGAAATCCACTAATACAGTATCACTTTTTACTATGGTAGCAAGCAATGATTTGCCACCCGGACCGACTAATGTTCCTAAATCTACGTGACGTTCACTGATATGCCCTGCTAATGGAGAACGAACTATAGTATAACCTAGTTCCAGTTCTGCTTGATCAAGATCGGCACTACTCATAGCTACCGACGCTTCTGCTGTTTCATATGCAGCAGTAGCATTGTCCAAGTCCAACTGGCTGGCAGCGTTTTGTTCATATAGCGGACGGATACGTTCTAAGTCGCGTTTTGCTTTTTGTGCTTGTGCCTCATCCTTTTTCAATTGGGCGCGCGCTTTGTCAGCTTTGGCCCGATATTGATCTTGATTGATAACAAACAGCACTTGATTTTTAGTGACATATGTACCTTCTGCGAAAAGCATTTGTTCTAAATATCCCTCTACTCGGGCACGTACTTCAACGAATTGCTGTGCACGTACGCGTCCTACATATTCACCATATATTTCCACATCGTCTTGCGTTGCTGGTGCTATGGCAACTACTGGAAGTTCCGGCATCTTTGCCGGTTGATGGGAAACAATCAGGTAAATCCCGATAACTAGTCCAATACCTATTACTACAAGCGCTGTTCTTTTCTTTTTTAGCGCAATTTCTTTGTGTGTAAAAAATAGTTTCATACTTTAGTTTTGTTATTGTTTAAGATGCCATCAGTAGAAATACAAGCAGCGTGCCAAACTATTGTAAATAGTCTTTCCTATTCATAATCAGTGCTTTATTTCTGTCTTTTGTTGATAGGGAAAGTGTGGAAAATAGGCAACAGCTGTAGAATAATTCCACAGTAGGCGTAATTAAATTTAGTAGAGGATTATCGATTTGGATGCAAAAATAGTAAAATAGTGGGTAATCTTAAAATATTTATTCACTATTCATTATAATGAGGAAGATGTTATAGTGTTAGCAGATATGTATGCAATTTAAATTTTGCTTGAGATCGTCGTATCTGCAACCTTATTGTTTTGAAAACACGCCCCCTTTCATTTTGAAAAGGGTTGTGTTTTTCTTTTTTATGACTGAATATGGTATCTGTTTGTTTATCAGGAGATTATAATCTGCTTTTTCATTTTGGCATAGTATTCGCTATATACTTGTCAAATATAAAAGGTATAAAAAGATGGGAGAATTTTATAATCCAGATAAATTATATAAAGGTGGAAGCCGAAATAATAGCTTGATAAATAAAAAAATGATATTCCGTGTATTGGGAGTATTACTTTTTATTGAATCTGCTATGTTTCTGCTTTGTGCGGCTATTTCCTTATGTTACGGTGAGCAAGATTATCAATATTTTCTATATACCATTCTTTTGAATACATTGGTCGGTGGAGTTTTGCTAATTTGTAGTAGAGGTGCTGAGAATCGACTAACACGACGAGATGGGTACTGTATTGTAACTTTTACTTGGTTTTTGTTTACGTTGTTTGGAATGCTACCTTTTTATTTTAGTGGAGGAATCCCTTCAGTGACAGATGCTTTTTTTGAAACCATGTCGGGTTTTACTACTACAGGAGCTACTATATTAGATGATATAGAATCTCTTTCACATGGCCTGTTATTTTGGCGTAGCCTGACACAATGGATAGGTGGCTTGGGTATTGTTTTTTTTACTATTGCTGTGCTTCCTATTTTCGGGGGAGGAACTATACAACTTTTTTCAGCTGAGGCTATCGGAGTGACGCACGACAAAACACATCCTCGGATTGATGTGATGGCTAAGTGGCTGTGGATGATATATGCTATCCTTACAGTTGTAGAAACTATGCTGCTGATGATAGGAGGAATGAGTTTTTTTGACGCGGTATGTCATTCATTCTCTACAACGGCTACAGGTGGTTATTCTACTAAACAAGCCAGTGTGGCTTATTGGAATTCTCCGTTTATAGAATATGTAATAGCGATATTTATGATTCTTTCGGGTATTAATTTCTCTCTCTATTTTATGTGCCTGAAAGGGAAGGGCAAGCGTCTATTTCAGGATGATGAATTCCGTTGGTTTATGAAATCAGTAAGTATTCTGACGCTTGTTATCACGCTTGCCTTAGTTTTTCAGAATCATTATGATTGGGAAAAGGCATTCCGCAGGGCTCTGTTTCAAGTGGCTACGGCACATACGTCATGCGGTTTTGCAACGGATGATTATAACTTGTGGCCATCTTTTACATGGATGCTTCTTATTTTTGCTATGTTGTCGGGTGGATGTACGGGGTCTACTAGTGGGGGAATCAAAAACATGCGCCTTATGATTCTGGCGCGTAATATCAAGAATGAATTCAAACGGATGCTGCATCCTAGGGCTGTATTGCCTGTTCGTGTGAACCGTCAGGTTATATCGCCTTCCATTATTGCTTCGGTGAATACATTCTTTGTATTTTATTTGTTTTGTGCTTTGGTCGGATGGACACTACTGATGTTTTTCGGGGTGGGGCTGACTGAGGCGATGAGTACGGTTATTTCTAGCTTAGGCAATGTGGGACCGGGGTTAGGGGCATTCGGTCCTGCTTTTTCGTGGGCGGCGTTGCCCGATGCTGCTAAATGGGTATTGTCGTTCCTTATGTTGATAGGGCGTTTGGAATTGTTTGCTGTGTTGTTGCTTTTCTATTCAGGATTTTGGGAAAGATGATAGTTCTCCGAGAAAAATTGATATGTATCATTTAATTAATGGGTATTCGTTGAAATGAAGTTCTAGAATATGTATTTTTACAAAGGATGGTATATATTTGTGCTCGAATTTACAATACATTCATGTTATGGCGACTTCGAGAGAGATGACTTCGGGACGTCCGTTCCCTTTGATATTGAATTTTGCTTTTCCTTTATTGCTGGGTAATTTACTTCAGCAGACTTATTCCTTGATGGATGCTGCTATTGTGGGTAAGTTTCTTGGAATTAATGCTTTGGCTTCTGTAGGAGCTAGCACTTCGGTGGTGTTTTTGATATTAGGCTTTTGCAATGGCTGTTGTGGTGGTTTCGGTATTCCAGTTGCACAGAAGTTTGGAGCAAGGGATTATGGTATGATGCGGCGTTTTGTGGCAGTTAGTTTACAATTGGCAGCGGTGATGTCTGTGGTAATTGCTATTGTGACTAGTATGTTTTGTTCGGATATTCTTCAGATGATGCAGACCCCGGAGAACATCCTTGAGGATGCTTATTTTTATTTGCTGATTACTTTCATCGGGGTGCCCTGTACCTTTTTCTATAATTTGCTTTCAAGTATTATTCGTGCATTGGGTGATAGCAAGACTCCGTTTTGGTTTTTGCTTTTTTCTACGATATTGAATATTTTGCTTGATCTTTTTTGTATTTTGGTACTTGATTGGGGAGTTGCGGGAGCGGCTTTAGCTACGGTATTCTCACAAGGTGTTTCGGCAGTGTTGTGTTATTTGTATATGATGCGTCACTTTGAGATTCTGAAGGGGACTTCGGCAGAACATAAATTTCGAGGAGCGTTGGCAAAGACTTTATTGTATATAGGTGTGCCGATGGGATTGCAGTTCTCTATTACTGCTATCGGCAGTATTATGTTGCAAAGTGCGAATAATGCGTTGGGTACTGCTTGTGTGGCTGCTTTTACGGCTGCTATGCGTATTAAGATGTTTTGTATGTGTCCACTTGAGAGTCTGGGTATAGCTATGGCTACTTATAGTGGACAGAATTACGGTGCAGGAAAGCCGAAGCGTATCTGGCAGGGAATCAAGGCGAGTGTATTGATGATGACTATTTATAGTGCTTTTATGTTTGGAGTCTTGATGTTGGGAGCGCGTACTTTTGCCTTGTTATTTGTTGACCCTGTGGAATGGGAGATTCTGAAGGATACGGAACTGTTTTTGCATATTTCCGTTTCTTTTTTTCCGGTTTTGGGTTTACTTTGTATCTTGCGTTATTCCATTCAGGGGGCGGGCTTTACCAATTTGGCTATGTTGTCGGGGGTATCCGAAATGATTGCCCGTATAATGGTTAGTCTTTATGCGGTACCAGCATTGGGCTATTTAGCTGTTTGTTTTGGTGACCCTACGGCATGGATATTTGCAGTAATTTTTTTGATTCCCGCATTTATATATGTGTATGGAAGAATAAAACGGATGCCACCTCAGGAATGGTAAAATACTAATTTAGTGTGTGAGGTGCTGAAAATATTTTTTTCGGCACCTACAGATAAATTTTCTGAGCAATAACTATCAGAAATTACTTTTCTTTTCTACAAAAATTATTTTTTTAGTTATAGGATGAACAAACTCTAAACTTTCAGCATGTAAATAAAGCCTGTCTGCTTTTCGTCCGTAAAGTTCATCTCCTCGTATAGGACAATGTAATCCTTCCGGATGGGCGGCATGTACTCTTAATTGATGTGTCCGTCCTGTTAATGGATGAAAGGCAATAAGTGTTCTTCCTTCTTGTTCGTTTAAAACCCGATACAGTGTGATAGCGGTTTTTCCATGTTCATGATCTACTATTTGTCTGGGCCTGTCAAGAGGATTCATACGGAGGGGGAGTGTTATAGTCCCTTCTTTAGAGGGAATCTTGCCATCCAATAAGGCAATATATCGCTTTTTTATCATTCTATTCTTGAATTGTGCTTGCAGATGCTGATGTACTTTTTTGTTTTTTGCTATCAATAACACACCGGAAGTCGCCATGTCCAATCGGTGGACTATCAGAGGACCTGTGGCATCTGGATAAAGTGTCTTTATATGTTGATAGACAGAGTCGATTTCTCCTTTTCCTGGAACCGAGAGCATTCCTGCTGGTTTGTTGACTACGACTAGGTAATTATCTTCATATACTATCTCTAATGGTATTTCATGATAATGTTTTTTCAACAAGGGGTTTTCTTCCACTTCCAGTCCTTGTAACATATGTTTCAAGATAGGTTCGCATTTCCCTTTACATGCTGGATAGTAGTATCCATGATGTCTTATTTCTGCTTTTGGAGAATCTCCCCACCAGAATTCTGCCATGGCAATAGGTTTTAATTGATGCTTATAGGCATACTGGAGTAATTTGGGAGCAGCACATTCACCGGCTCCGGCTGGAGGAAATTTTTGTATAGTTTGTGCAAAAATACGACATAAATCTTTTGTTTCTCCACGGGCGTTTAGTATCTGAAACTGCTCAAATAGTTTTCGTTGCAAAGTGGCAGAACGTTTTTTTCTTTCTATCTTCATTGTTTCTATTTTTGTGATGAAAGTATCGGCCTCTGCTTGTAGTGAAGCGATTTTTTCTTTCCACATTTTTTCCATGCGTTTTAATTCAGCTTTTTGAAACTGGCTTTCGCGTATCATTGCAGCTAATTCCTTTGCGTCGGGAACTCCCGTCTTACGCCGGATTTCTCTGTTTTTTTTAGCGGATTTGAAAAATTCTTTAGCTTCTGTCAATTCCTGCTGGGACTGCATTGTTTCTTTTTCAATTTGTCGGAGCAAATCTATGTAATGGGGATCGTTCTGTGTCTTTTTAATGCGTACATTGATGGCAGATATATGTTCTTCCTCTATTTTGAAGAATCCTTGTGGTTGTAACAAATCATAAATTGGTGGGACGAAGAAAGGATGATGGCTTTTACTAGCCAATGTTCCTGAAAATGCGGCCAAATAACCTATTTTATTCTCGGGTGTTTGTACAATTAGGACGCCAAACATTTTTCCTTGTTGCAATTCTTTTTGCCATTGGGATTGACTTGCCAGATAGGCTTGTACTTCTTTAGTCGCTATTATGCAAAGTGGATGAGGGGTATAGTGAAAAGGATAAGTGAACTTATCGGGTAACTTTATAGCGGCAATGGAATTCTTAAAAAAATGTATCATAATTCGTTTAATATAGTTGATAATGATTCGTTCTTCTTGTGAGGTTATTATGCGGGCAAGTCGGAATGGATAATAAAGTTTTTGTTTAATTCCTGTAATACTTCAGTTAACTGTTTTTCAGCCTGTAACGGGAATATAGATATACGATTTAAGATTAGGATGATATCACGTTGAAAATTGCGGAGTTCTATTATTTTTATAAGCGTTTCTTTCTCTCTTTTTACCATATAATTCCCTTCTATTTTGTTCGTGTCTACATTGCTTTCTATTTTGAAACCGCTAGTTGTTTTTATGACGGTTATTTGTGGCTCTTCTTTTCGAATTGTGATTTGTCTTTCAGGATTTTCGTCCGAAAATACCAAAGGATATCCTACCAGCTGCATAATAGGCTTGGCGCCACTGAAGCGCATACGGCTTTTTTCTTCCCAATCATTAGAAAGTTTTTTAATACATAAAGTTAATGCGTGATCTGTTTCATTCATCTCGGACATACCTTGCTGAAAAGTAGTGAGTGAAATGATACGTCCTTTACTCCATACAATGCCGTCCTTTGATTTTTGTAAGTATGGATTAATGTTGTTGTGTCGGTCTATACGGTAAATAATCCGGCTTTGTGATTCGGAACTTTCTTTTTTTTCTTTGTTTTTGGGTGAGAGTTCTTTGGATTTATCTAAGAGTAATGCAAGAACTCTTTCCCATTCATTCATTTTTTGAAAGGGAGGGAGTAAAGGGGGAAAGCCTATTTCTTGAATCAGACAGTCTGCTTTGCCAATGTAAGGAGAGAAATCTAGAGAGCATTCCAATTGTAATAACTTAAGATGATCGGCGTCAATGAACTGCTGTATTTCATCATTACTTATGTTTAGTTTTATTTTTTTCTGAAGTTGATAATGATGTGTTATAAGCATAATCAGAACTTTGACTAATGGTGAAAATTTGTCGTAATTATAGAGAATATGTTCTATGGCTGATTCCATTTTTTCATTTAAAGCATAAAGGGCAAGTAGTTGGGCAGGCATCATTTCTGATGGAAGATAATCTCTCATAAATAAGTTTCGCAATGTTTTTTTTGACTCGATGGTGGAGTCGTTTAGTAAGGCAATGGTATAGAAGAGATTGAGCAATGCGTTGTCAAAGGTTTTAGTATTCATTCCTTTCAATGATTGAGAATAGAGATCAAGAGCTTTGCTGAGATCGCCTCTATATTGGTGATAAATAGCATGGTAATACATACCTTCGGGCATATCAGTAGAAATTTTTTTGGGAATTTCGTTGATGTGTCCGGGTAGGATATATTGGTAAAATGCAAATTCCAATTTATATTTTTCTCGGATTGTCGGTTCTATTTTTTCATTTTCAAAGTATCCGTTTATCATACAGGTTATGTTGGGATGAAGCAACCCTGATGCCCATATATATTTGTATTCGTGAAAAAGAGTGTCGATGATGTATATGGGAATATTTTGAAAAAAAGGCATCCATTCGGGAAAGGTTGGCATATGCATTAATATGTAGCGTAACGGTTCGAAATCAGCGTAAGAAGGGAGTTGACTTTTTAAATTTTTTCCTAGTACATAATCCTGAATGATGATAACCCACTCTTCTTTTCTCCAGTTATTTGAGGGAGAAAGCCGGGAAGAGATGAGGAAAGCTGGTTTTTGAGGACTTTTCTTCATATCTATAAGAAGTTGCAGCTGGATGTCAGCCTTCAACATATAGTGTATGTCTCGTGGCCCTTCTGCTGTTAAAGGGAATATTTTGTTTTCATCTTCTAGTTCTTTCAAAATACTTTCTATTTCTTCCGGAGAGAAATTGAATATTCGGCTTATTTCACGGATTTCATGGTAGAGGGCAAAAGGTTTGATTTTCCATGATAGATATTTCATTATTTGTTCTTTGTGATCAGATTTTGTAATATAATCTTTTTTTCTGTCTAATTTTATTTCCATAGCTACACTTTTATTTTGCGGTTTTATATTCTTGGGCAAAGATAGGTATTTTCTTGCCAATAATCTTTTTATGTTGTGCAAATTCACTATGGATGCTATACAACTGATTTTTTTTCTATTTTTGTCGATGATTTATAAGAAAAATTGGGTGTTGGTTTGTTATTTTGGATAAAAAAAGAAAGTAGGCATGAGAAAATTGTTGTGTCCGCAATGCAAAATTGCAGGGTTATACGTTAAAAATGAGAGGAAAGAAAGGTTGTTAGTTTATGTATCGGATGAAGGAGAAGTGGTACCGAGAAATTTGGAAGAGAATATGGAAGGGTTTGATTTAACTATTGTCTATTGTTTGGGGTGTTCGTGGAGTGGCTCTCCAAAAAGACTGGTGAGGAGGTAGGTATGGAAGGAAAACTTAAAATTTCATTTATTGGTGATAGTCACATTGCTTATTGGCCGTTTGAGTCTTATTTTCCCAAATGGGAATGTTACAATTATGGTGTTCCGGGGAAAGGGCTGGATTATGTGGAGATGTTTCATAAGGATGTTTCGGATAGTTATGTGGTTGTTCAATTGGGGACTAATGATATTTATAATCTGAATACAGAAAATATGGATGTTTATGTGGAGAGGTATGTGAAGGCGGTTGGTGCTATTTCTTCTCGTGGTACTTATTTATTCTGTATCTTTCCGCGTAATGATTTTATGGATGGCACAGCAGTGAACTGTTTTATAGCTTTGTTAAATGGAAAAATTAGAGAGAAGATAAAGGAAGAAACTAATGTTGTATATTTAGATGTGTTCGACAAATTGTTATTGAATGATAAATTGAATCCTGATTTGACCATTGATGATTTGCACCTGAATGGAGCTGGATATCGGATATTAGTTTATACCTTGAGAGATCTTTTTTTGACAGATAGATAAAGAGAGTATTTTTATGTTAGTAGGGATGAATGAAAATAATCATTGAATCTAAATATAGAAATAGCGATGAATATTTTATTAGTGAGTAATAATGACATGTGTCGTAGTCGTATGGCACAGAAGATATTATCTTCTTTTGGACATGGTATAAGGATATTTACATCTGGAGTTCTGCCGGGAAGAGTGATACCATCTTCAGTGGTAGGGGTGATGGAACAGAATGGATACGACTGTTCTCGTAAGAAAGCTAGTGATGTGGATATATATTGTCATCAGCCATGGGATTATGTGATTACTCTCTGTGAAGAAGCGAAGGAAGTGGAGGGTGATTTTAATAAGGAAGTGAAAAACTGGAAGCATTTTTCTTTCGATGACCCGTTTCAGCATGTTTATGGGGATGAAACCGAATTGGAATATCGTATTTCCGAACTTTATGAAACGATGTATTGTGAATTATATGAGTTTTATCGGGATGAACTGAGTGAGCAATTATTGCCACGTTGTACTTGTGGGGCTAATACCTATTGTCGATGTGAGTGAACCAGTAGTGTCCCATAGATGTTTGGGCATATTGACGCATCCATTGGGCTTGAAGGTGATCCCTTCTTTTTCCAATAATTCTTTTTGTTTCTGCCAGCCGGGAACTAGTCTTCCTTGGCTGTTTACTACCCGATGGCAAGGAAGATGTTGTTCTTCTGGTGCATGAGATAAAGCTTGTCCTACCATTCGTGAACATTGGGGCTTGCCTATAAGCTGTGCTATTTTTCCGTAAGTAGAAACATTGCCGTAGGGGATTTCTTTTATAATGCTATATACTTCTTTATAAAATTGTGCTCTGTCCATTCTGTTTATTTATGAATGAAATGCTTGATAGTTGTTATGGGATGAAAAAAAATCATTCGCGGACCAGCATATCGCATTACTTCTCGCATTCGTTTCTTCATTTCTGGTTTATAACAATGTATGGGACAGTTGCGGCAAGTCTTTTTTTGTTCACCGAATGTACAATGCTCTAATCTGTTATGTGCATAATGCAATAACTGCTGACAGGTTGGGCAAAGCTCTTTATTGCTTTCCTTGTACCGACAATAAATTCGGATCATTTGTTCTGCGGTACGTTGTTCTCTTTCAATAATTCTCATCTGTAATGAAGTTTTTGTGTGAATAAGGTGCAAATATAGGACTATTTTTTCTTATTTTTGTATTCAATTAGTGTATAACCTTTAAAACAAAGAAATAATGGATAAAGTTGTTGTTAATTCGTACGAGGATTTTGAGAAGCTGCTAGGACGGCAGATTGGTATTTCCGACTATGTGGAAGTGTCGCAAGACCGAATTAATCTTTTTGCAGATGCTACCTTGGATCATCAGTGGATTCATGTAGATACAGAACGTGCTAAAGTGGAAAGTCCTTATCATAGCACTATTGTACATGGTTACCTGACTCTTTCGTTGCTTCCACATATGTGGAACCAGATTATAGAAGTGAATAATCTGAAAATGATGATCAACTATGGTATGGACAAGATGAAATTTGGACAGGCTGTTCTAGCAGGTCAGAGTATTCGTATGGTAGCAAGTCTTCATTCTTTACAGAATCTGCGTGGCGTAGCCAAGGCTGAAATTAAATTTACAATTGAGATAAAAGACCAATCGAAGAAAGCACTTGAAGGCATCGCTATTTTCCTGTATTATTTCAATTGATTTTTTCAAATAATGTCTGAAGGAGAGTTAGGTGTATTTTTATCGTTCTTGGATAAATGTTTTTACCCAAGAACGATTGCTTTGTTTTGATTTTTTTTAGACGCGTATATATCCTTTTGGAGAAGTTAAGGATTAACAAAATTAATAATGAAGCAGAATAGGTATTTAATGATCATCTATAAAATGAAAAACTTATTTTAGGTTGTTTTTCTCTAAATAATAACACAAATGATCATATATTTTGCCATCATAGCTCACTTCGGCTTGATGGAGAATGCCTTCGTATGCAAACCCCATTTTCTCCAAAACACGTTGTGAACGTTTGTTTTGAGGATAACAATTTGCACTGATCAAAGTTAATCCTAGTTTGTTGAAGCCATAGTCCAAGACAGCAGAGGCGGCTTCAAATATATATCCTTTTTCCCATTGGGCTTCGTCTAGCCAATAACCTATCATTCCGGTATTTGAATTCTCTCTCTTAGGGTCTGGTAGAATTCCTATAGCTCCTATCAGAAGCTGGTCTTCCTTTCTAGTGATGGCCCATGTGTTTTTTTGTGGTATAAATATTGTTTGAAGAATTTTCAGAGATTCTTCCAGCGTGTCATGAGGCTTCCAACCAGCATTATTTCCTAGGTTGGGATTCTGGCAACAGTTAAAAACAGCTTCTGTATCATTCTCTGTAAAAGGACGTAAAATAAGTCGCTCAGTTTCTATTACATGATTTCTCACAGGAGGGTATTCCTGCTTTTTTTTGTAAACACACTCTATTCGGTTTCCATCTGGATCTAGTACCACACTTTCAAAATAGCCATCTCCTGAAATGCGAGGTTCACCTACGATATGGTATCCTTTAGTACGTAGCTGTTCCGTTAGTGATAAGATAGCTTCTTGGCTTTCAAAAGAAAAAGCTAGATGAGTCAATCCCAATCTGTTTTCTTCTATCGGAACATTTTGCACGTCAATCCTACTCATCAACTCTAATGTAGCACCACTTTCAAATGAAATGAAGTAAGATTCAAAACCTTTTTGGGAATTAATGTATTTTTCATTACTTGTTCCGTTAAAGTAACGAGTGTAAAATTCCCTTAATTTTTCCAGATGAAATGTCCAAATGGCGATATGATGTATTTTCATGAGTGATTATTTATTCATTATAGATATTTTCTTTAGTTCGTTTTTATTCCAAATAAATCATCTTTTTGGTCATTCCACCATCGATGATGATATTTTGTCCATTGATGAAGTCATTCTCTTCTTGACATAAAAATAAACACATGCGTGCTATGTCTTCCGGTTTGCCTACTCGTCTTGATGGATGTTGGGCATGATCTTCTGGGCGTAGCCGTTCGTAATCATTGGTCTGAATCCATCCCGGCGAAATACAGTTTACGGTGATATGAAAGTCGGCAAGGGATAAAGCAAGTGCATGGGTCAGTGAATAGATTCCTCCTTTGGAAGCCGCATAGCTTTCGCTTCCCGGTTCGCTCATTAAATAACGGGTGGAACAGATATTGATAATTCTGCCATACGGGTGATTTTCTGCTTGGGATTTGCGATGTAAAGCTAATGTGCGTGAGGTGATAAATACAGGTCGCAGATTGATGGACAAAATTTTATCAAAATCTTCCACGCTGGTTTCTGTGATGGGAGAAAATTCGCTTATTCCGGCATTGTTGATAATGATGTCCATATCCCCCCACTTTTTAAAAAGTTCGTGCATACAGTTCTCAAGGGATTCTTTATCTCTTACATCGGTATGGTAGAAAATTGCTCCGGTCTCTTTGGCTGTCTGTATTCCTAAATCCTTATTTTTGTCACAAAAGGCGACTTGGTATTGTGAGTTGCAGAAAGCTTTCACAATGTTTTTCCCTATGCCATCGGCACCTCCTGTGATGAATGCTTTTCTAGGAAGTTTGATCGTATTGTCTGTCAGGTCCTTTGGTTGAAGCTTGACGGAAATCGTTTTCTTCTTTCCTTGTTTACGTTTTTTTTCCCATGCAGCCTTTCGGGCTTCATATTGTTCGTATTGTCTTTCTATATAATTGTCTGCCATAAGTTTTGAAATATATTTATCGGAATGTTATTCTATTGTTTACCATAAAATTAACAGCTCCATATATTATTATTCCAATAAATTGTGCTGTAAATTCTTTGATCCCTATTGCTTCTATCATCAGTATCACAAAAAGAAGTTGTATGCCATAGGCAATACCGAAAGCGGTACAAAAGAGCATTATTTGTTGCCAAAGACTGTTTTGGGGATTGCTGGAAGGAAAAATCCAATATTTGCTCCATATAAAATTATGGGTTTGAGCGATGAGATATGCCATAATATTTGCTACTATATATTTTCCTTTGAATGAGAAGTAACTCATCACAATCCATATCACTAACATGGTAATAAGATAATTTAAGGTTCCTATTGTAGCAAAACGAACTAAACGTACTGATGCTTTCATCCTCTTTTTATTGGTTTGTTTTATATGGTGAATTTGGGTGCAAAATTACTAAAAATATGTGATTTTAATGCTTGTATAATAAAAAAGAAGCCTACTTCTCTTAGTTTCTGTTTTAATGTTGTTCAGTATTTTTTCAAAGAAAATTTAAACTGGCTTTTTTCAGTTTTGTTCTGAATTTGAAGTTCAATTGTAATAGAGGTGGACTTTTTTAGGGAAAGATGGGAAGAAATGTTGAAAAGCATGGTGGAAATCCGGAGAAAGTGTTGATGCAAATATGTTGATTTTATGATAATCGGACAATATATAAGGCACACTTTTATATCATGCAAAATAATAGCATTTTATAGATGTACCTTATAAACTGTCCGATTGTAAATATTCAAAATCTGTGATTAATGAATTTCGATGATTCTGTTCACTTTGGCTTTTTCTTCAGGAGTGCGTTTAGGCAAATCAATGGTCAGAACACCGTTGCTGGCATTGGCGCTGATTTTTTCCTTAACCACATCTTCAGGAAGAATCAAAGCTTGTTCGAACTTAGAGTAAGAAAATTCACGACGTAAATATCTTCTGTTGTGATGGTCGTCCTCTTTTGTTTCATTCTTTTTCTCCATTGAGATCACTAGTTCGTTGCTTTCGCTGATGTGGATATTGAAATCTTCTTTAGTCATACCCGGAGCAGCAACCTCTACTTTATAATCTTTGTCACTTTCAATGACATTAATTGCAGGAGCGGTAGCGTTTGCTCTTGTCAACCATTCATTATCAAAGAAATCGTTGAAAATACTTGGTAACCAATTCTGATTGTTATACTTTCTAGTCGGCATCATAATTATAATCTCCTATATTTTAAATTGTTACTAGACTGTTTTTGAATCTTTTTATCTTGTCGTTTTTGGCAATACACTGATGTTCTTGCAAAGTATATGCCTGATGGCAAAATGTCAGCCGGAAATGAAATGAATTTAAATCTGTGAAGATAATTTTAATGAATATCGAGATGTGTTTAAACCTTTGTAAAATTTGTTTGCAGTTGAGAAGCAAGGCAAAGTGATAAAGAAAGCCATTTTGTCAGCAAATGGCAGCTATTATTTATGTCTGTATATTATCTTTGCATCGTTTTATAAAGATAACCATTAAAGAAGAAAAGGAAATCATGTTGGCATATACTTATATTAAACAGGGAAAATTTGAATTGATAGAGAAACCGAAGCCTGAGTTGAGAGACTCGCGTGATGCTATTGTGCGCGTCACTCTCGGGAGTATTTGTACCAGTGACTTACATATTAAACATGGTGGTGTGCCACGTGCTGTTCCCGGAAAAACAGTGGGGCATGAAATGGTGGGTATTGTGGAGCAGACAGGACGTGATGTTAAATTAGTCAAACCGGGCGATCGAGTTACCGTCAATGTGGAAACCTTTTGTGGAGAATGTTTTTTCTGCCGGCATGGATATGTGAATAATTGTGCTGATCCTAATGGGGGATGGGCCTTGGGATGTCGGATTGATGGGGGGCAGACGGAATATGTTCGCGTACCTTATGCTGATCAAGGCTTGAATCTCATTCCCGATTCCGTGAGTGATGAGCAAGCTTTGTTTGTAGGAGATATCCTTGCTACAGGATTTTGGGCTGCTCGCATTTCGGAGATTACCGAAGAAGACACGGTGCTTGTCATTGGTGCGGGATCTACGGGAATCTGTACTTTGCTTTGCGTGATGCTGAGAAAGCCGCAGCGCATTGTTGTTTGTGAACAATCTTCTGAAAGAATTCGGTTTGTTAGGGAACATTATCCGCAGGTAGAAGTTGTCACTCCAGAAGAATGTAAGGAATTTGTATTGCAAAGTAGTCCACACGGTGGTGCGGATGTAGTTTTTGAAGTGGCAGGAGGGGAGGATACATTTCGCTTGGCATGGGAATGTGCGCGCCCTAATGCTGTCGTTATTTTGGTGGCTCTTTATGACCGTCCTCAGATTCTTCCTTTGCCGGATATGTATGGAAAGAATCTGATCTTCAAAACTGGTGGCGTAGATGGTTGCGATTGTGCTGAGATACTCCGCTTGATAGAGATGGGAAAAATAGATACCACTCCACTAATTACACATCGTTTCCCGCTAGATCAGATAGAAACGGCTTACCAGATTTTTGAGAACCGACAGGATGGAGTGATAAAAGTAGCTGTGGCAATGGAGGCTGGAATGTAAATTAAAAGCAATGAAATAGTATAATATAAGAGTGTATGCCTATTATTGAAATATCATCATTGACACATCCCGGAGTGGATGTTTTCTGCATGTTGACGGAAGCTCAGTTACGCCAGCGTATAGAACTTGGGAAAGGGGTGTTTATAGCCGAAAGCCCCAATGTCATTAGTAGGGCTTTGGATGCAGGATATGAACCTCTTGCTCTTATGTGTGAGCGTAAGCATATCTCTGGCAGTGCTGCTCACATTATCAAGCGTTGTGGTGATGTGCCCGTTTATACGGGTGATAGAGAGTTGTTGGCTACGTTGACTGGCTATGTTCTGACACGTGGTGTATTATGTGCTATGCGTCGTCCGGTGTTGCCCTCTATGGAAGAGATCTGCCGGGATACCCGGCGGATTGTAGTCATTGACGGTGTGGTAGACACTACCAATATCGGGGCGATATTCCGTTCGGCAGCTGCTCTTGGGATAGATGCTGTTTTGTTGACACGCAATTCTTGCGATCCGTTGAATCGCCGTGCGGTAAGGGTGTCTATGGGTTCGGTGTTCTTGGTTCCATGGACATGGTTGGATGGTACGATTGGCGATTTGAACAAGTTGGGTTTCCGTACTGCTGCCATGGCGTTGACTGATGATTCTATCTCTATAGATCATCCCATATTGGCGGCTGAACCTCGGTTGGCTATTGTGATGGGAACAGAGGGGGAGGGGCTTTCTTACAAAACAATCGCTGAAGCTGATTATGTAGTCCGTATCCCTATGGCGCATGGAGTGGATTCGCTCAATGTGGCTACTGCAGCTGCTGTAGCCTTTTGGCAACTTCGGATTACAGACTCTTGAAAAAGATTTAATGTATGATTAAGTTTGTTTTTTGTTTTATTGATTGAATATACAAATCAGAGACTCTGTAAACAACGGAAAATCCGTAAGTCAGGCATATCTGCCCGATATTTTAGAAACAATAAAGTAAACAAAAGTTATATAGGATATAATGGGATGCCTATTGTGGGAAATACATTTTGCTTGCGTTTCCCTATCTATAAAGAAAGAGGCAGTAAAACACCAGACCTACCCCCCCCCCGATAGATACTGTATAAGCTGGTGGATGAAGAAAGTCCTGTAAGTAAGATTTGCTTTTGCAATATTATTGTACTTCGTCCTCATGCGATGCTTTCTAAGGGAAGCGTTGATGCTGCACATCATGCTGTACGTTTATTCAATACGTTCCCGAAGCAATTTTACATCAGTTGGAAAATGCATCAGGCTTTCATAACAGTTGGCATCTGTATAGATTGTCTTAAAATTCTTTATGTATGGGTTCCAGCTATTAGTGGGGGCGGTAATTTAGCTGCATCAAAGATTCGTAATCTGGAATGTCCCAGTTACGGTCTAAAAGATTATGGATGCGGTAAATTTATCAGAAAAATACATATTCCTTGATCTTCGTTCATGGGAAATCAACATTGCGCGGACAGCCCGTCGTCTTGGTGTGTCCCGTAATACGGTACGACATCTTCAATCCCTAAGCTTGGAGGAAGTCCTCCAGCACAAAGAACGGCATTACAAACTCCATGCCTACGAGCAGGCCGTCGCATCCCTCCTTACCAGTTTTCCCTCCATTTCCAGCAGCCGCATTGGCGACTACTTGCGGGAACATTATCCGGACTTTCCGCACGTCTGCGAGAAGACCGTCCACAATTATGTCCAGTTCGTCCGGAAGAAGCACCATATTCCTCCGGCCAGATAATCACCGGTCCCATTCTCCCAAGGAGTGGGAGCCCGGTCCGTCATATACATAATTCTTAACAGTAAACATTATACATTATCATATATGAATACCCAAAGCTTTACAAACGGAACAAGCCGCCGCCTGTCACGGGCTGTACGGCGCCAGGAATGCGGAACACATCCTTGCTATGAGCTCAGCACTTCCCAATTTTCTGACATGAAAGTCAGAAGACTCACCCGCCAATACGGTTTTTTCGGTTACAGCATCTATCGGTATCTCGTGAACGAGACACTCCACAACGGGAGTTACCTCCTGCTGTGGTGCGAGGAAACGGCACAGTACTGGAATGCCTCTTTGGAAGATGTCACAAGAATTGTCAACGGCTGCATACAGGTCGGCCTGTTCAATGACGAGCTTTTCAGGAAGCACTGGGGCCTGACTTCCGCCGACATACAGCGAACTATATGGACCATGTCAGGTCCTGTGGCATGCTCTCCCGGTATCCTGGTATCCCCAAGGAGTCCGAACTTTCGGCCAGCTGATGTATTATCCACTTTAAATATAAAGCTTATGCCAAAAACAACTAAAAAGGTTTTCACCTATTTTAGGTTCGAGACCGATCATTTCTATGATACGAAAGTAAAAAGACTAAAAAATAAATTTGGAATGGAAGACTGGGGGGTGTTCCATTTCATTGTAAACGAGATCTACCGTGTCGAGGGATGCTACAACTGTAATTTGCAAATTTTCTTGTGTCTTTTTTTAGAAAAGTTAAATATGCCACTGAATACACCAGTAACTAAGGCTTTACAAGTTCGTTTCTCGTTCCTGTTGTAGTCTTAAAATAGTCTGCCTGTTTTCTAACCGGTAGCTACTGTCGGTAAAACTTGATGACTTTACATCGATAAAGCAATCGGTCAAGCAGAGCATTGGCAAGGATTTCATCATTTAATGTTTCTACACATTCTGTAGGTGCCTTGTTGGTTGTAATGATGATGGATGTCTTCTCATGCAGTGTGTTTATAAGATTGAAAAAAGCTGTAGCTTCCTTTCTTTTCACAGGAAACAGCATGATATCATTTATTGCCAGCAGCTGTGCGCGCAGAATCTTGTTATAAGTCATCATGGCCGGAGTTGAGATGTCTTTAAGTCTGAGACAATTTACGATATCCTCCATTGTCATCAGGTATGCCTTGTAACCGGCCTTGACCGCATCAAAGACAAGACCGGCTGCCAGAAATGTCTTTCCGGTTCCTGATGGTCCTATCAGGATCAAGTTATAAGTTTCACGGAACCATACCAGTTCACGAAGCTCCTTCATCTGCCGGCGGTCTATGCCCTTATAAAAATTGTAGTCATATTCGTCAAGATCATGTTTCCGGGGCAGACGTACCGCAACAAGTCGTCTCTCGTAGTCTTTCCTCTCTTTCATTTCAACTTCGGTACCTAATACCAGGGACAGGAATTCCGAGTAGGTCGGTTTTTCTTCCTGTGCATGATGCAGAATGCTGTCCATGCGGTTTGCAATGTTGTAAAGCCGCAGACGTTTGGCGTGTGCTTTCAATTTTTCACTTTGTATCATTCAAAAAACTTGTTATATTGGTTTATATCTGTTTTTTCAGGATGACAGTCCGCTGTTTCCGGAATGGATGTCGGAGCTTGGAAAGTCATCCCGTTCATATTGTCCTTACTCCTGTGAATTGAGCCGGATATTTCCTGCACGGAAAGGCTGTTGTATATGTTTTTTTCCAGACAGGTCCGCAGGGCTGCGATCACTGTTTCTTTGCCGTATTCGGATATAACATGAAGCAGCAGTTTCATATTGTCTCTGTAATAACGCGGCTTTTCCCTTTCCAGATTCCGGAGCCACAGAATAACGGTGGGGTCATCTTCCGTCCGCTTTCGGATCCGGACCTGCAAGTCATTCACACTCCGTGTCTTGTCCTTATGATGTCTTTTGTCACATACATTTTTCCCTTTTCCGGGACACAACTCATGCCTGCATATGAGTTTACCGCTCTCTTTGTCGTACAGCTCGATATGTCCGTTATTCTCAAGTAGCCATACAACGGTGTTCCGATTTTTATAGGTGCCGGAGGGCACGCTGTAGTAGTTGGTCCGGTACCGTACCGTATTGTCCTTGCGGACATGATACTCTTTCGGCTCGTCTTTGGGGGGCACCGGTTCTCCATAGTATGGCAACAGATATTTCCGTTCAATCTCAAATTCCTCAGCCGGAACCAGGCGTGTGGTTCCATGTATCTTGCCGTTTCCTGTTTTTTCCAGCCATTGCAGGACCTCGGTGTTAAGGACTTCCAGGCTGTTAAATGTCCGTCCGGCAAGAAAGTTACGCTTGACATATTTGACCACATTTTCCACTTTTCCCTTGCTTTCCGGATCAGCAGGACGGCAGAACACGGGCTGGAAATGCTGCTCGTTGACAAAGGCACGGAATGTTCTTGTCAATATGAGGTCACCCAGGTTTTCTCTGACCAGCAGGACTTTGTCCTGGTCATAGATTATCCTTCTTGGCTTCCCTCCGAAATATGCGAAAGCCAGTTCATGGGCATATACGGCCAGGGCTGATGTGAAAGGCGTACAGGAAAAATACACGAACTTCTGCCTGGAACGGCTCATCACCATGACAAAAAAATAAACTTTGACAAAGTCGTTCCTGTATGTGGGCATACGGCTTTCTCCGAAATCCATCTGGGCATATTCCCCGTAAGGGGTATCCGGCATTTTCTCATAAACACGTTTGGAAAGCCCCTCCTTGTCCAGATTATACTTACGACGTACAGTTTCCACAAAATTGTATACGGTTTTCCCGCAGACAACAGGAAGATCAGGATACTGTTCCTTCATCCAGTCATGAATCTGGGAGGCGGACAGGAACCTGTACTGGGAAAGAACGTCACAGACATAACTTTCGTATTTGTCAAGTATGCGGGGATATCGCCTGCGATGCTGCAATTTTGCAGTCAATGTGTCCTCATCCATTTTCAAGTACCGGCGCACCGTACTTCTATGCAGACCAAGCTGGAACGCAATCTGACTTTTGTTAAATCCTTTTGAATATAATTCTCTTATTTTGTACCACATGATGACTCTGTTGTTTGATTGGTATCTGCATGCGTCCTTAGTTCTGTCCATATCATTTATATTATTGAAACGCAAATATAGACATTTTTAGGAGGCATGATGGCATATTTCCTTTTTCTAAAAGGACATGGGGCAAAGATACGGATTACAACTCCATACCTGTCCGTATTAATATTTTAATTTTAAAATATCAAACAATTTTAAAATTAAAATATTCTGATATTAAAATGTTTTTAAATTGAACCGTCAGCATTCTTTTGAAAAAAAGAATATCCATTGATTTTCCACATAAGATCAAGTGTGGGTTACAGAATTAGGTGTCTGATATTTTTGATGATAATATAACATGTATGGGTAAATAAATATCATAAAACAACACCTGCATGACTTCATGTACAGGTATTTATGACTAAAGTTTTAATATTTCAACATTTTGATATTTTAATGTTTTAATATTAAAACACTTTAATGTATTGACATTAAGTATTGGATGGATATATATATTGAATGGATATTAAAAAAAAGTGACACGGCAATTTAGAATGTATACCTATCGGATTCGTGGAAAAAGAGGACCATTCAAAATAATCCTGCCCGCTTCTTTTTGTTCCTTCTTGACGCTACCAGGCATGTCCGGTTCTCCGTCATCATTTTCAGATTACCAATATTTTTATTCGTTCATGGACAGGAATGTTCATGCGCATTTCTATCGGCAATCTGATCATTACTGGCGGTATCCGCTTAATGAAAGAATACTGTCAGGTTGTTCATTTTCTTTTTTTCGGGAAGATTATGCAGAAACAGGTGTTGTACTTTTCTTGATTTTCAGAATCGGTTTGATAAAGTCTGCCGTATTGTCTTCCGGTTTGTCCACCGGCCACTTGCCGATAGCTTCCGAAGGAACCTCTTACAAAATGGCAATGCCAGTGCCTTTCCGGATTTCTCCGTGTCTTTCAAGACCTGAAATCCGGTGCACATCCGTATCTGCCATATAACCTTGCAGTTTGTTCCTGTATAGACATAATATATATCCGTTTTTCTGTCACATATTTTTTATATTCATTTCATTTCGCATGGTCTTTTCTCTTTTCTTGGGAAAGGGCTCTGCCCGAGAAATTCCATTTTTTTCCTTAAAAAATAATAAAGAAGAGCAAGCAGGGGTAAGCGTCTTCGCGATTCTATCTTGTCGCCCTTTTTTCATTCTTATATTTTTGCTATGTATAAAA
>OBVM01000056.1_pt1 | contig 92337 bp, 70 predicted proteins | sample 1476051 | NCBI WGS metagenome assembly OBVM01 (sample SAMEA2579986, study PRJEB22360) | human gut metagenome | biome: human gut; feature: human-associated habitat; material: faeces | place: Denmark | collected 2008/2010
TGTACAACTTTTTACTCATATTTATCAACTTAAATTAATTCCGCCAACGGGTTTAATTTATAACTTAAGAGAGCAGATGGTCATACGTTTAATTCACACAGCAGTAACACGAAAAAATTATTTGGATATTTGGCGCAATATTAAGAATTTGCCAAGTTAGTCTATTCCTATTCTATATTTATAGATAATAATAGCCTATCCCGGGTCGGTGCAGAATATGCTTAAAGCCGATTTTGGGGAAGGAGTGTATTACTATTCCATATGCGAAGATAAGCGTATTCCTAATTGTAGATAAATCTATAAAAATAAATCAATTTCATTAATTTTAATTCAAGTATCAAAGATGAGAAAATCAATTCTCTTGTTTGTACTCTTTACTCTGACAAGTATCCCCCTGTTGCTTTTTGCGCAGGGTGGATATCAGGTAACGGGACACATTATTTCGGCGGAAGATAATCAGCCGATGATTGGTGTGTCTGTTTTGGAGAAGGGTACGACGAACGGAGTAATTACCGATATGAATGGTAATTACAGTATCACAGTGACGAAATCCCCCGCTATTTTGCAGTTTTCTTACATTGGAATGAAAACGATGGAAAAGCAGGTGTCTGCTGCCACTCGTATTGATTTGAAGATGGAGAGCGATGCGCAGATGGTAGAGGAAGTGGTGGTCGTTGCCTATGGTACACGTAAGAAAGGAACGATTGCCGGTGCCGTATCTACTGTAAAGGCAGAAAAAATGGAAAATGTACCTGCGGCCGGTTTCGACCAATCATTGCAGGGACAGACCCCCGGGTTAACGGTAATCTCTAATTCGGGGGAACCAAGTAAGGCGGCTGTTTTCCAGCTTCGAGGTACCAATTCTATCAATTCGGGTACATCTCCGTTATTTATTTTGGATGGTGTGCCTATTTCCAGTGCTGATTTTAATACAATCAGTCCGGGCGATATAGAGTCTATCTCTGTGTTGAAAGATGCTTCATCCACCTCTATTTACGGTGCCCGTGCAGCGAACGGTGTGGTAGTAATCACTTCCAAACGTGGTTTGGCGATTGACAAGGCGAAAGTAACCATGCGTGCGCAATGGGGTTTTTCACAATTGGCTTCAGACGACAATTGGGTAGTGATGAATACTCCGGAACGTATCCAGTTTGAAAAAGAAATCGGTTTAGATACGGGAAAGGATTATAACTTGTTGTCTCGTACGGATGTAAATTGGCTGGATGAAGTATTCAATGACCGCGCTCCTTTGCAGAGTTATGAATTGTCTGTTAATCGTGCTACCGACCGTTTGAATTATTTTGTTTCCGGAGGATTCTATGATCAGGAAGGTATTGCCCAGAGCTCTAATTTTCGTCGTTATAATATGCGTGCTAATGCGGAAGTGAAAGCTAGCAACTGGCTGAAAATAGGTACTAATACGATGATGGCATACGAAGAAATAGCACAGGCTGAAGAGGGAGAACCGGCACTTTATACACCTATTTCCGGTTCGCGTTTTATGTTGCCTTACTGGAATCCTTATAATGCTGACGGCTCTTTGGCTTCCGAAAACGATGGAACTTGGACAGGAACCGGACAGAACCCGATAGAATGGATGGCGAACAATCCTGTAAAATATGAAAAATACAAATTGCTGTCTACTATCTTCGCGGAAGTTACTCCGATTCGGGATTTAACCATTCGTGCACAGTTTGCTGCAGATTATGCACATTCTACAGCTTTCATGCAATCTTTCCCAAGTTATATAATTAATAATAAATCAGGTAAAGCCGGGCGTAGTTCATCGGATATTCTTAGTTTGAGTGAAACTCTTACAGCCAATTACCGATGGGCTTTGAATGATAATCATTCATTGAATTTTTTGCTGGGACAAGAAGGTATAGACTATCGTTCGACCGGATTTCAGGTAACTACACAAGGACAGAACAATGACCGTCTAACCAACCTGCTTTCCGGAACTCGTGCTATCTCGTGGCCGGACTCAAATAGTGCTTATGCATACCTGTCTTTTTTCTTTCGTGGAGAGTATAACTATAAAGAGTTATATTATGCGGAAGTTGCTGCACGTACAGACGCTTCTTCCCGTTTTGGTAAAGACCACCGTTGGGGAATGTTCTGGTCGTTAGGTTTTATGTGGAATATCAAGAACGAGGCTTTCCTGAAAGAAATAGAATGGCTCACGAATGCACAGATTAAGTTAAGTACAGGTACGTCCGGAAACTCGGAAATTCCTTACTATGATCATCTGGCACTGGTTGCCGGTGATGCCAACTATAATGATGAAGCTGGTATATATCCCAAACAAAGCGGGAACGAAGAATTAAGCTGGGAGCAAACTTGGGCAAACAATATCGGTTTGACTTTGGGCTTTTTCAATAGAGTCAATTTGAACGTCGATTTTTATCATAAAAAGACGACTAATATGTTAATGTTAGTTCCTCAATCGTATGCTATTACCGGTGTCGGTAATCGGTGGGACAACATTGGTGCTATGATGAATCGAGGAGTGGAAATTGCAATGGACGGAGATGTGATCCGTACAAAATACTTCACTTGGAATCTGAGCGCAAACGTATCTTATAATAAGAATAAACTATTGGAACTTTATAATGGTGTGGAAGAATATGTAAATTCCACTACCGGATTGAAATACGTAGTAGGACATCCTGTTCATGAATACTACATGAACCGTTATGCAGGAGTGAATCCGGCTAATGGTGATGCTTTGTGGTACACTGCTGACGGAGAACTGACAACAGAATACCGTGAAGAAGACAAAGTAATGACCGGTAAAACCTTCGACTCCCCCTGGGCAGGCGGCTTCGGCACAACCCTGATGTGGAAAGGGCTTTCATTATCGGCCCAGTTCAGCTGGATGGCTAAAAGATATGTGATGAATAATGACCGCTTCTTCGAAGAAAGTAACGGACTGTATAGTGCTTACAATCAATCAAGAAGACTATTGTATGATCGTTGGAAAAAACCGGGTGACATTACGGATATTCCCCGTTACGGAGTGACAGCTCAACTGGACGACCGTTTTCTTGAGAACTCATCATTCCTTCGTTTAAAGAACCTGACACTGGCTTATGCGCTTCCGCAATCATTGTTGAATAAAACTCATTTCTTCACGTCAGCACGTGTCTATTTGCAGGGACAGAATTTGTTTACTTGGACAGGTTTTACAGGACTTGATCCGGAAGTGGCATCTAATGTATATAGGGCACAGTACCCGGCTTCACGTCAGTTTACTTTGGGTATTGACATTTCATTCTAATAGTATAATAAAGAAAGATGATTAAGAAATTTAAATTATATATCCTGATGGCTGCTGTGGCTCTTTCCGCCACTTCCTGTTTGGATAAGATGCCGGAAGACTCTATTCCTTTTGATGATGCCATTCAGACGGTGGATGATGTAAATCTGGCAGTTATCGGTATTTACGACGCATTCAAGAATAGTGCTCTGTATTCCGGTAATCTCACGATACTTCCTGATTTGCAGACCGATCTTGTGTATGGGATCAACGGAAATACGAATACATACGGAGATATCTGGCGCTGGAAAGACATTCTGGCAACAAATACAAGTATCGAGGCTGTTTATGCCGGACTTTACGATGTGATCAATCGTTGTAACTTCATGCTCGATCGTGTAGACGGAGTGAGAAACAATACAACCGATGATAATGATTTGGACAAGCTTGACCAGTATTGTGGTGAAGCTTATTTTGCCCGCGCACTTGCTTACTCGGAATTGGTAAAGCTTTTCTGTAAAGCCTACGAAAGTGATGAAGATGCTGCTAATCAGCTAGGGGTTATCCTGACGAAACATTATCAAGGCGACGAAGAAATGAAACGTTCTTCGTTGAAAGCTTCTTATGAGTTTATTCTTGAAGATCTTGACCGGGCTGCTAAGTTGTTGGAGTTGGATAAAGACTATGATCCGTCTGTAGATGTGGCTTTATTTAACAATGCTACTTACTTCAACGAATATACTGTATACGCTTTGCGTGCACGTGTTGCTCTTTATATGAAGAAGTGGGATGAAGCCATCAAATATTCCAGTAAAGTGATAGATAGCGGATATTATCTGTTGGCTAGTTGCACTCGTGCAATTTCCTCCGGAGTCAGCTATTATAAGTATATGTGGACAAACGACATGGCTACAGAAGCTATTTGGAAAGTGGGCTTCACCGTCAATTCTTATGGAGGCAAACTGGGATTGATTTTCTTAAATTACGACCATGTGAATTATCGCCCGGACTATGTCCCGGCTACTTGGGTGCTCAATGCTTATGATATGAATGATTTACGTGCCTCTACTTTCTTCGAATCGCATACAACTAGTTTTAGCCATCATCTTTCTTGGCCTTTGCTGATTAAGTATGCCGGTAATCAAGATTTCATAGCTGCTAATATTCTTCATGTTTCCATGCCTAAAGTTTTGCGTCTGTCAGAACAATATCTGATACGCGCTGAGGCTTACGTGAAAAAGGAACAGCCGGACTATGGCCGTGCGGGAAAAGATATTACGACACTGCGTACTGCACGATATTCCTCTTATGGTGGATCAACTCCCATGAGCGAGGCTAATGCAATGGAGGTTATCGAGTCCGAACGCGTGAAAGAGCTTTATATGGAAGGTTTCCGTCTTCATGATTTGAAACGTTGGCACAAAGGTTTCGAGCGCAAGCCGCAAGACCAGTCTTTGTCAACTGGCGATAGATTGAAGGTAGAAGCAGACGATCCTTTATTTGTATGGCCTATTCCGCAGCACGAACTAGACGCTCCCGGCTCGCAAATAGAACCGAATGAAAGTAATAAATAAGATTAAAACATACGATAATGAAGAAATTATTAATAGGATGTATGGCAGCCGTTGCTGCTCTGATAGCTTTCTCCGGATGCGATCAGGACAAGGTGGTGTACAGCGGACCCAATTATCTTATGTTTTCTGACACGCTTTATACTTATGCCGTGCAAGAAACCAATGAGATATTCAATGTGCCTGTTTCTGCCACTGTGCCTGCCGACTATGACCGCACTTTTGGTGTCGAAGTCATAGATAAGGAGAGTAATGCTGTTGAAGGAAAGCACTACAAAATCTTGTCGAATACCGTTACTATAAAAGCCGGCGAGATGAGTACTGATGTTAAGGTACAAGGTCTTTATAAGAATATAGGTATTACTGATTCGCTAGGATTCGCTTTGCGGTTGGTAATCCCTGATACTGAACAATGGAGTTTATACAAGAACGAGGCAAAGGTTGTGATGCAAAAGATTTGTCCGTTTGATATCAAAAACTTTAAGGGCTATTGCAAAGTGACTTCCAGCTATTTGTCTTCCGATTACTATCCGAAGAAAGTAGATTTGCGATTAGTGACTTCTGATATTGTGGAAGGTAAAGAAAACACGATTGTAGTCCATGATCTTTATTTTGACGGTTACGATATGGAGATAAAGTTCAACCGGAAAGATGTTTTGGAACCTCTCGTAGAAATGGAAGAACAGATTTGTGGCTCTACCGGAGAGGCATTCAATACGATTCATGGCGATGGCAAGTTACGGTTAAATCAGCCTACAGCTTATACTTCGTTCTATAGTACAAATGAGAATTTTATTTTGCAGTATGTTACGATGAGTGTGAATAATAAAGACGGCTCATACTACGGTACGGTAGGAACATTTGTCAATGTACTCGAGTGGATAAGCGAAGCGGAAGCTGAAAAATTAAAAGAACAAGGATATTAAAAAATAGCAATAGATAAAGATATGAAAAAGTTTAGTTTAAAACCACTAGGAGATTCGTGCATGAAGACATTATGCAAGAGTTGGCTCTTTATTGGCTTACTTATGGCTTTCTGCCTTGCGGCATGTTCGGACGACGATGATGATGCAGTGACTCCGATATTCCCGGAAAAACAGAACATCATTTGCAACTCTAATGATACAAGGGAGTTCACTTTTACGGCTAATACGAACTGGAGTTTGGCTTCTTCTGCCATTTGGTGTAAGTTCAAGGCAGATGACATGGAAGAATTTGTCCTGTCCGGAACAGCCGGTACGCAGACAGTGACTCTTCTGGTTACTGACGATAATATGCAGGCGGGCAACGTTAGCGTAGCTAAATTGGAATTGACGATGGGGGGTCAGACGATTGTAATTGGTGAAGTGACCCGCTCGAAAGTAGATTATGAATTGAAGATATACGATGCAGATGGAATTGATATCACTGAACAAGGAATACTTAAAGTCGGATATAGAGATTTTGTTCGTTTTGATGTAAAAGCTAACTTCCGCTTTGCAGCAACGAATCTGCCGGGTTGGGTAGAATTGGAAGGTGGTTCTCTTGTTGGTGCAGTGAATCAGAAAGTGAAAGGCGGTTTGAAAATCATCGAAAACGAGGTTCGTGAAAAGTATCCGGTTCAGGCTAGTGAAGAAAATGTGATCACATTCGCTGATGAAGAGGGAAGGTCATTCAAAACTTTCAAAGTGGTTTATGATGGCATGACGCCGGGAATGATGGAGTTGACTCGTCCTTCAAGCTATGCATCGGATTGGGTTGTATCAATGGATGGAAAGACATTTACCCAGAAAAGTACAGGTGGTAGTACGGGTGAAGTAACACTACACAAAAGAATGCCATTTACTGTCAAGACTCTGGAAGATGATTTTGAAATCGTATTTTTAAGTGAGGGATGGGACGGTAATATCCATCTTAAAGGTTCCGATTTTGATTTCTTTACTTATGAATGGATACATTGTGAAAAGGATGGAGGAAAATTGAATTTAACTATTGATGAATATATTCCTAACGCAATGAATGGTGACCCTGATGAAAGAATGGGATATGTTCTTGCATTTTCACGTGCTGAATATGAAAATATAAAAGATAATCTAGAGGAAGCTATTGTTGTAAATGGAGAAATAGCTTATAAGTATGAACAGAACAATCTTTTAGTTGGATTTACTCAAAAAGAAGTGAAAGAAGAGCCAGATAATAAGGCATTTAAAATAACATATTATGATGCAGAATGGGCTTTGCAAGAAGCAACTTGTACTAAAGCAGATAATGACTATGGTTATGGTATCGAGGATGTTTATATATTAAAGCAACCAGATTCAAGCGGACATGCTCTAACTATTGATCCGTTTATGGGGAGTTATGAGATAGATTGGACTGTTCAGATATGGATAGGTGATGTTAATGTTACAAGTCAATATATGGAACCATTGGAAAAAGAAATTACATTTTTTAATGATGAGCCATTAGAACAAGAAATTCATGTTTGTTTCAAACAAAATTATATGAATGTTAAAGTTTTGATTATTACTCCAAATGAATAATATAGATTAAATGAATCTACATAAATTATACTCAATATACCTCTTACCCCTTATCGTCAGTATACTGACGATAGGGTTGGTAACTGGTTGTTCCGACGATGATGAAGCACTGCAAAGCCAGTATGGTTATGTGCAGTTCCGACTTTTCAAAAGCGCGTCGTTTGAAGGAGCAACTACTCGTGCGACAGACAAACTTGAATCGTTGTCGAGTGCACAGAAGATAAAGGTGGTAATGGAGCATAACGGTACAACCGTTTCGCAGACTTTACCTTTGAACGCATACAATGAAAATAATGCAGAATATGGTATGCGTAGTGAAAAATTGCAGTTAGTTGTCGGTACTTATAAAGTTATCGGTTATTATCTGTATGACAAACAGGATATAGTGTTGTTGGCTGGTCCTGGTGGAGATGATAATGAGTTCGTTGTTGTTGGTGGCGGACTTCAGGAAAAAGCATTAGCGGTAGATGCCGTGTCTCGCGGAACTGTAACTTTCAAATTGACAAAAGAATGGCTTCCGGCTACTCGTGCTGCTGGTGAATATCTGTTTAGTGATATTCGCTTTATCAATGTCACAGTGATGAATACCTTCAATAGGGTCACTACTGAACTGAAAGATATGAAAGTCACCTATAAAGAAGATTCTAAAAAGAATGAGATTTCTGGTAATCCTGATAACAAGTATATGGATATAGGTGTAGCGACCTGCGACTCTGCCGTATGGCTTCCTGCCGGAACTTATCAGGTAGTAGCTTACACCACTTACACAAAAAGCGGTAGTACAAAAAAGGAACTGGAAACGCAACCCGTCAGAGGCGAACCTTTCGTTGTGAAAGATAATGAGTTGACAGAAGATGCTAATGTGCCTATCCAATTGAAGGAAACTGCAGAGTATATCAAGGACTATATAGCACTGAAAGAAATTTGGAAAGCTTTAGGTGGTGAAAATTGGAAATATTATGGAGGTTCAGTAGATAATTCTGTGCACAGCTCAAATTGGAACTTCAATAAAGAAATGGACATGTGGGGCGACCAGCCCGGTGTTGATTTGGATAGTAACGGGCGCGTTACCGGACTTTCAGTCGCCGGCTTCGGAGCCAAAGGCTTTGTTCCTGATGCTATCGGACAGTTAACAGAACTGAGAACATTGTCTTTCGGTACACATAGCGAAACGCTGAGCGGAAGAAAGTTTGGTGAAGACGAACTGACTCCAGATATGAGTGAGGAACAGAAACAGCGGATACGTATGCATTATAAGAGAACATTCCTTGATTACGACCCGCGTCTGAATATGTCGGAACTTATACAAGATGCTATCAATAGGAATCCGAAAATGAAACCTATCAAGAAAAACAGTCGTATTACATTGAAGGATACACAAATAGGAACTTTTACTAACGATATTACGTTTGTATCGAAAGCTATTATGCGATTGACTAAATTGCAGACGCTGTTTTTTGCCAATTCGCCTTTCACTCAAGATGACATCGCAACCAAGTGGGCAAAAGAGGATTCCGAATATGCCAAACAATATATGAATGAGGATCTGAGCTGGAGCAAAATGGAGTCATTGACAGATGTGGAACTGTATAATTGTCCTAATATGACCCGTCTTCCGGAATTTATATTTGATCTTCCGGATTTACAGTTGCTTAATATTGCTTGCAACAGAGGTATTAAACCTGACGATATATTGGCTGATTGGCAAAAATTGGCGGACGATGAAGATACAGGTCCGAAGATTCAGATCTTATATATGGGATACAACAATCTGGAAGCATTCCCGCCACACGAGTCGTTGAAGAAGATGGTAAAGCTTGGTTTGCTGGATTGTATTCACAATAATATCAGCACACTGAATCCTTTCGGTACGGAAGTCAAACTGACAACTCTTAAGCTGGATTACAATCAGATAGAAGAAATTCCGGATGATTTCTGTGCGTTTACCGATCAGGTGGAAGGCTTGGGATTTTCACATAACAAGTTAAAGTATATTCCGAATATATTCAATGCCAAATCGGTTTATGTAATGGGTTCTGTAGATTTCTCATACAATGAAATTGGTTCGGAAGGTAAAAATATAAAATGTGGAATGAGTGAGTTCAAGGGTATCAATGCCAGTACGATTACCTTATCCTATAATCAGATAGAGAAATTCCCGACAGAATTGTTTGCGTCAGGATCTCCTATTTCTACTATTGATCTGAGCAATAATAAGATGACATCGATTCCGGAATATTCACTGAAACCGAAAGAGGGTAATTATAAGAATACGTATCTGCTGACTACTATAGACTTGCGTTTTAATAAACTCACAAGTTTGTCCGATGATTTCCGGGCGACCACTTTACCTTACTTGAGTAATATGGATGTCGGCTTCAACTGTTTTTCTAAATTTCCGACGCAGCCGCTGAACAGTAGTCAGTTGCAAGCTTTTGGTATCCGCCACCAGCGTGATGCAGAAGGTAACCGTATTTTGCGTGAATGGCCTACAGGTATTACTACTTGTCCGAGTTTGATTCAATTGCAAATCGGTTCGAATGACATCCGTAAAGTAACCGAAACGCTGACTTCGAAACTTTGGATTTTAGATATTGCAGACAATCCCAATATATCTATTGATGTGACAAGCGTATGTCCTTATATTGAAGCAGGTATGTATGCGCTTATATATGATAAGACACAGGATATTCGTGGTTGTGATGCTTTGGATATTGAACGATAATAAAAAAGATGCTATTAATGAAATATTTAAATAAAATAACATTAGGACTGATTCTTTGCATGGGATTCATTTCATCGTGCAAGGATGATGATGAAGCGGGAATCAATGGTATCTCGGTAGATAAGGAAGAGATTACTATTGGTGCCGAAGGAGGAACAGAGAGGATATCCGTTTCATCTAATGAACAATGGGTGGCACGTGTGTCTGAGCCTTGGATTGCCGTTTCACCGGCAAATGGTGTGGGTTCGGCAGACTGCGTTCTTGCCATAGACTCTACACTGAAAAATACTGCACGCGAGGCACAGATACGCTTTTCTATGAATGGAGGTGAATCTAAATTGGTTACTGTTACGCAGTTTGGCTTCGGCAAGCAAATTATAGTGAGAGAACCGGAAGTGGAAATTCCCAGTTCCGATACTCACAAAAAACGTCATTTTGAAACTACCATCTCTACGAATGTTGAATTTGTGATCGATAAAGTAGATTATTCTTTTGCTGAAGAGGCTACAATGACCGCTGAGGAGAAAGCGGAAGTGGAGAGAGAACGTACTGGTTGGCTGACATCGCCGAAAATGGAGGATTTAAAGGTTGATCTTGACAGGGGTGCGCGTCCCCGTACTCTGAAGGTTGATTTCCGTTGGGGAATGAATGTGGCTCCTTATACTCGTGTCGCAAAAGTACGTTTAGTTCCGGCACATCCGGAAACAGACCAATTAGTAGATGATGACGGTAATGAAATTGATGCTGTTGTGTTGACTGTAACACAGAAGGCTGCAATGAAAATTGAAGATAACCGTTCGGGAGACTCGTTGGCTGTAATCACTATTAATAGCAAACTCCAGACCATGATGAGTTTCGATACTAGTGAAAATATGACTAACTGGGATTTTGTGACGCTTTGGGAGGCTACTGATAAGGAGATTAAAAATAACGAAGTTCCTGAGGAAGCAATAGGACGCGTGCGTTCGGTAAGTTATGCCATGATTGATTTGCAAAGTGGTGATTCTATACCAAAGGAAATCCGTCATCTGAAGTATTTGGAATCATTCTCTATTCAAAGTAATGCGAACCGACAGACACGTACAGTTCATTTGGGTGAGGAAATCTGTGAATTGGAATATTTAAAGAATCTCACTGTATTTTCTCTTGGAATTGAAGACTTCCCTAATAATTTTGTTAAATTAGGTAAGAAACTGGAGAAATTGGATTTGGCAAGCAATAATTTCAAGACATTGTCAGTGATTACTGAAAAAGTAAACCAGAACAACTTCCCGAAATTGAAATATCTGACATTGACCGGCTGCCGTGCTACGGAAACGCTGAGCGATTTAAGCCTGATTGAAGGCACTAAATACAATGGTAGAGAGGTCGGATTGTATGTGAATATTTCTAAAGGGCAACTGGAACGGGAGGCTTTCTTGAAATTGCTGACTTGGGATAATCTGCTTTCACTGCAAATGTCATACAATTTTATAGAGGGTGAACTTCCTACAGATGAAGAAGTAACCGAAGCTTTGAGAGCGGCAGGAAAACCACTGACTTATAAGGCTGATGATTTCTTTACTAAAGAGGAACTGACAGCTACGCCGTCTGTATACCAGAGTAAGATATCAAAAGACACTTGCCAATGGTTGTTGACAACAGATCAGCCTGTGGAATATAAGAAAACCAAAACTACGGTAAATGGGCAACAAATACCGCGTGTATTGCCATTTGCCCGTAATGTTCATTTCAACTTGGACTTCCTGACTGGTGCTGTGCCGAATTGGATTTTATTCCATCCTTATTTTGCATATTGGTATCCGGAAACCATGGTATTCAATCAACAGGAGAATGGTAAGAATTCAAGTGGAACCGTGGTTGGATTTAGTAATGTGGATTTGGTTAACTACGATTATTCTTATTATTATGGAAAAGAAGATCCGGGGAACGATACAGTTGTGGATGGTGTAGCTTATCCGTTATATTTCAGAAAATTCGTACTATCGGATACAACTGACTAGGCTAATTGTGGCATAAATATCATTAACAAGAATAATTTAAAAAGGAACAATGAAGAAAAAATTCTTATATACAGCACTGTTTGCTATGATATTGGCTTCATGCTCGGAACAAGAACTTATTGAACAACCGTCTACCCCTGTAGGGGGGACGGAAGTTCAGCTTCCGGCTGATGTCACTTCCGGCGAACTGCTGATTAAATTCGATCCTCAAATGACAGATATTCTTGATCGGACTCTAAAGGTTACGACAAGAAGTGGAGGAGCTATGACTCGTTCCGGTATTCCATCTACGGATGAAGTGTTGGACATTCTGGGAGCATATCATTTTGAACGTATATTTCCGGTAGATGTTAAGAATGAGGAGCGTACACGCTCTGCCGGATTACATCTTTGGTATCGGGTAAAGTTCGATGAAAATACAGATTTGAAGGAAGCTGCCAGTCGTCTTGCTAAATTGGGAGAGATATCCAAGGTACAGGCTAATGGCCATATTAAGCGTGCTTATAATACTAAAGGTTACAGGAGTTATATAAGCGAAGCTGCGTTACAACAAAAATCAGCTACACGTGCTGTAACAGCAAGCGGTAGATTCTCTGATCCCGGATTACCTTATCAGTGGCATTACATCAACAGTGGTACTAATGAGTTCGATAATAAAAATGGGCTTAATAATGGTTCGGAAGCTGGATGCGATGTAGGTTGTACGGAAGCTTGGAAGAAATGTACTGGCGATCCTGCTATTATTGTGGCTGTGTTGGATGAAGGAGTGATGCATAGTCATCCCGATTTAAGAGATAATATGTGGATGAACGAAGGAGAAGAACTTTATGCCGATACAGATAAAGATGGTAATGGATATAAAGATGACAAGTATGGATACAATTTCGTAAGTGATACAGGTATTATCTCGTGGATGGAGGCTGAAGATTCCGGACATGGAACACACGTTGCAGGAACTATTGCTGCTGTGAATGGTAATGGTGAAGGTGTTTGCGGTATTGCCGGTGGTGACGGGCCAGGAAAGCCCGGAGTGAGAATTATGTCTTGCCAGATCTTTTCAGGTGTTAATGGTGCTACTTTGGATGCAGAAGCCAAAGCAATTAAATATGCTGCGGATAATGGTGCTGTTATCTTGCAATGTAGTTGGGGGTATAACTCTTCTTTGGCTAATATGATTGAAGGATATTCTCCCGGACCGGGTTCGGAGGAGGAATGGGAAAATATGTATCCGCTGGAAAAAGAAGCATTAGATTATTTCATCAATAACGCCGGTTCTCCTAACGGAGTGATTGACGGTGGATTGGCAATCTTTGCTGCTGGTAACGAATATGCAGGAATGGCCGCGTTTCCCGCTGCTTATTCCAAATGTATATCAGTGAGTGCAGTGGCGGCAGATTTTACTCCCGCTTCTTATTCAAACTATGGTAAGGAGGTGACTATTTCCGCTCCTGGTGGTGATACGGAATATTATAATAAGGTGGGACAGGATGATCCCGAAAGTTGGTCGGATGGAATATATTCCGGTTCTATTTTGTCTACATGGATACAAAATGGTACAGCTACATACGGATTCATGGATGGTACATCTATGGCTTGTCCGCATGTATCGGGAGTTGCAGCACTAGGTTTGTCATACGCTTATCAGCAACGTCGTCACTTTAAAGCTAGTGAATTCATTGAGCTGCTAAAGGCTTCTGTAAAACCGTTGGATAGTTGGTATGGCAATGGAAAGGTGAAAAAATATTATCGCAACCATCTATCGGTAGGTGCTTCTCTTACCCAAATAAATTTGTCGAAATACATTGGTAAGATGGGGGCTGGTCTTGTAGATGCAGGACTTTTGCTTGATAATATCGAAGGTAAAGGTTCGGACATGGTAGTGCCGAATGTGTATGTGGCGGAAGGTGCGGAATCGACTCTCAATTTGGCTTACTATTATGTGGGAGGAGAGAACCTGACTTATATCTGTACATCGAGTGACACATCGGTTGCTACGGTAACTGTTGAAGGTACACTAATGAAAGTATCCGGATTGAAAACCGGTGCGACTCGCATCCTGGTGAAAGTAAGTAACGGAAACGAACAGACCATTACAGTTACCGTGCGTAAGAATGCGAATGATAACGGTTGGATGTAAATTCTGATATTTTAATGAAACCATTTACTCTGATACGGCTAATTTTATTAAGTGCAGTCATTGGACATTGCCGGATGCTCGAAGCCAGGATTGGTTGTTCAGCTCCACAGGTACGAATTGATTCACTTATAAATCCGCCGTTGTTAAAGCAGGCCGGACAAATACTGCATTTCGACAGTACATTAATAAATATCGGAACATTAACCGAAGATGATGCTCCGAAGACATATCGTTTCATGTGTACTAATGTAAGTGGTAAGACCTTGAATTTAACCCGGGTCAAAACGACTTGTGGATGCGTGGTTGCGGATATTCAATCCGGAGATATATTACCGGGGGAAACAAAGGTTATCGGATTGACTTATAATCCGAATAACCATCCCGGAACGATAGATGCAAATGCTTTCGTTTATTTGTCGCTTTCTGACGAAAAACCTGTGGCACGACTCACATTAAGAGGTAATGTGCTACCCGGCGCAGATGAATGGGCGCGGTATCCATATATAATGGGGAAATTGCGGCTCAAACAAAACCGGATGGAATTTAAAATTTCCGGGAAACGCTTGTCAGAACGAATTCTCTGTGGTAATAGCGGAGAGCAAGAGTTACGTTTGTCAGCCTCCGGTGTTCCCAAGTTTGCAACTTTTCGTACGGAACCGGAGGTTATCAGTCCGGCGGGAGAAGCTGATATAGTGGTTACGATAGATACATCACAGATTCCTTCAGGAAAAGGCAGTTCGTTTACCTTTCCTATTATAATAGAAGGAATAGATGGACCGCAGTCTGACCGTACATTGAATATTAGAGTAAATCGTATTGAGTAACGTAATAAATAAAAGAAAATATGAAGAATATATTTAATTTGATAGCATTATTCGCCTTCGTACTTTGTTTCACTTCTTGTGATGACGATGAGAAGACGGATATTCCGACATTGCCGGTCACTCCGGCCAACTTGAACGGTACGTGGCAACTGGCCGAATGGAACGGACAATCTCTTGCCGAAGGTACGTATTGCTACATAACCTTTAACCGTAAGGAACAAACTTTTGAAATTTACCAGAAGTTTGACAGCATGTACGCGCGTTATATCACTGGCGATTTTAGCATTGAAAAAGATCCTTATTTGGGATATGTGATTAGTGGTGAATATGATTTCGGCAACGGTGAATGGAACAATGATTATATCGTAACCGATTTATTGGAAGCCGGTTCTATGATTTGGACAGCGAAAGACGATGCGGGGGATGTGTCTAAATATGTTCGTTGTGACGAGGTTCCTTCTAAGATTGTAGAAGAAGCGAGAGCTGATACGGATAATTAAGTTTTAATTTACGGAAAGAAAAAGAGGATTCACGCCATTCAGTAAATGGAGTGAATCCTTTTTTTATACTGATTTATCTCTTTACCTAATAATGCTAGTCATGTCACAAAAAAAAGTCATGAATTATTTGGAAATAAGATTAAGGATTTCTATCTTTGCATTGGATTTATAATTGTAATGAATACAACTTTGAAAAGAAAGGAAGATGATGAAACCATACGATCGATTATTAGAGCATAATATCAAGCCTTCTATGCAACGCATCGCTATCATGGAATATTTGATGGAGCATCCGATTCATCCGTCGGCTGATGATATTTACACTGCATTGTCTCCTTCAATGCCGACACTTTCAAAGACCACGGTTTATAATACTTTGAAATTGTTTTCCGAACAGGGGGCGGCATTAATGCTTACGATTGACGAAAAGAATACAAACTTTGATGCGGATACTTCTGTACATTCTCATTTCCTTTGCAAACGTTGCGGACATATTTATGATTTGAAATGTCCGGAAGCGATTAAACAAGTGGAAAATCTGGGAATGGATGGTCACCAGGTATCAGAAGTTCATTATTATTATAAAGGTATTTGCAAGAATTGCTTAAGTAAAGATAAAGAAACACGTATTGACTAATTAATTTAAAATTGAGAAGAAAATGAAAAAATTTAGATGTACTGTATGCGGTTACGTTCATGAAGGTGACGCAGCTCCTGAAAAATGCCCATTGTGTAAAGCTCCTGCCAGCAAATTCGTAGAAGTTGTTGAGGTAGAAGGTGGCGCATTGTCTTTTGCTGACGAACACGTTATTGGTGTGGCAAAAGGTTGTGACGAAGAAATGATTAAGGACCTGAACAATCACTTCATGGGAGAATGTACTGAAGTTGGTATGTATTTGGCTATGAGCCGTCAGGCAGACCGTGAAGGTTATCCTGAAGTAGCTGAAGCTTTCAAACGTTACGCTTGGGAAGAAGCTGAACATGCTGCTAAGTTTGCGGAATTGTTGGGCGACTGCGTATGGGATACTAAAACGAACCTGCAGAAACGTAAAGATGCTGAACAAGGTGCATGCGAAGACAAAAAACGTATCGCAACTCGTGCTAAAGCTCTGAATCTGGATGCTATCCATGACACTGTACACGAAATGTGCAAAGACGAAGCTCGTCACGGTAAAGGTTTTGAAGGATTGTACAACCGTTATTTCGGTGATAAGAAATAATTAAGCCTAATAAACTCTTAAAAGGTCTGTATTCTGCAACGAATACAGACCTTTTTTATTTATATTTGTCTATCAATTTTTAAATACCACAGTTATGAGAAAAGTACAACTATTGTTAGTTTGTTTAATGCTTTCGGTGGCTGCTTTTGCTGCTGACAAAGTGATTAAATTGCCGAAGCCTAATTTAAACCGTACCGGTGCGGTGATGAAGGCATTGTCTGAACGACATTCAACTCGCGAGTATGCTTCTAAATCATTGAGTCTGTCGGATCTGTCTGATTTGTTATGGGCTGCTAATGGGATAAACCGTAAGGAATCCGGAATGAGAACAGCTCCGTCGGCGTTGAATAAGCAGGATGTGGATGTATATGTAGTATTACCTGAAGGAAGTTATCTGTATGATGCTAAAAATCATCAGTTGACTCTGGTTGCTGAAGGAGATCATCGTGGAGCAGTAGCCGGTGGACAGGCATTTGTGAAAACAGCTCCGGTGTCCTTGGTGTTAATCAGTGATCTTTCCAGATTTGGAGATGCGAAGAGTGCACGCAGCCAGTTGATGGGGGCTATGGATTCCGGCATCGTTTCTCAAAATATTTCAATATTCTGTTCCGCTGCTAACATAGCAACAGTGCCACGCGCTTCGATGGACAATGAACAATTGAAGAAAGTTTTGAAATTGAAAGATAGCCAAATGCCAATGATGAATCATCCTGTGGGATACTTCAAATAAGGATTGGCAAGATATACAAAAGAGTGACGGTATCCCGCAAGGATACCGTCACTCTTTTCCTATTATAGCGTTACTATCCCGACCGGATAGCGTCACTATATTTTCTTCTTTACTTCAAGAGAAATTCATCAATCGCTTTTTTGTAAGTTGCCTTGTCAGCAGCTCCACGGAAAAGCTGTGGATCTCCTTTCATGGGAATGAATACAAACAATGGAATACTTGTTGCATTAAATAAAGCTGCCAGTTCTTTTTGTTTATCTACATTGACTTTGTAGATGACAATTTTTCCGGCATATTCCTTTGCCAATTCTTTCATGATAGGAGCTGTCTGGCGACATGGTCCGCACCAATCTGCATATAAGTCGATGATGGCGGGCTTATTACCTTTATAATTCCACTCCTTTGATTTCTCATAATCGAAGACGTCTTTCAGAAACATTTCTTTGTCCATTACGACGACTTCACCGTTACCTGTTACCTCTTTTTTACCTTGATTAGTTTCCCTACTGTCATTGAATGCGTATACAATTACGCTTGCCATGACGAGGGCTACCATTACTAATACTTTCTTCATTCGTTATTATTATCTTTTTATGTATAATGCTTCTCGATAACCCCTTGCAGTTCGCTACTATGGATTACGCCGGAATGTCTCCAGACAGCCTCTCCATTCTTGAACAGTATAAAGGTCGGTACAGCTTGTATGCGATATTTAGTAGCCAGGTCTTCATGCTGGTCAACGTCTATCTTTGCAATACGTGCTTTATCTCCCACAATAAGTTTTAGTTCTTCTAAAACCGGTTTCATTGCTTTGCAAGGTCCACACCATTCTGCAAAGAAATCAACTAAAACGGGCACTGGTGACTGTATTAAATCTTCAAATTTTTCCATAATCTTTTCTTTCTTAGAGTTAAAAAGCAGTCTTTGAAGACCGCAAATATAATTTCTATTTTATTATATAACGAGAAAAAGCTGATTTTGTTCATGAAATAGTAATCATAGAGTCATCATCTTGTAATGTGAAAGAGGGAATTTTGCGTATCTAAAAATAATGGAACTATGAAATTTTTATTTATTGTTCAAGGTGAGGGGAGAGGGCATTTTACACAGGCAATCACTCTCGAAGAAATGTTATTGCGCAATGGGCATGAAGTAGTGGAAGTCTTAGTCGGGAAAAGCTCGACACGTACTTTGCCGGGATTTTTCAATCGGAGTATTCATGCACCGGTGAAGCGATTCATTAGTCCGAACTTTCTGCCTACGGCAGATAATAAACGGGCGAACCTGACGAAAAGCTTTGCATACAATTTATTAAGATTACCGGAGTATCTTCGTAGCATGTATTATATAAATCAGCGGATCAGGGAGACAGGGGCGGAAGTTGTCATCAACTTCTACGAGCTTTTAACCGGACTTACCTATGCACTCTTCCGTCCCTCCGTTCCGTATATTTGTGTTGGGCATCAGTATCTGTTTTTACATCGTGATTTCGAGTTTCCGGATAAAAATTCGTGCCAGTTATGGATGCTGCGTTTCTTTACCCGGATGACCGCTCTAAGATCTTCGAAGAAACTGGCTTTGTCTTTCCTGGAAATGGAACAGGATGATATGAATCAAATAGTGACCGTTCCTCCATTGATTCGTCAGGAAGTGACCGCTATCCGTCCGGAAAAGGGTGATTATATTCATGGATATATGGTTAATTCCGGGTTTGCTGATAGCGTGGAGAGTTTTCATGCGAAACATCCGGAAGTTCCTTTAACTTTTTTCTGGGATAGATCGGATGCTGAAGAGGTGACACGGATTGACGAAACATTGAGTTTCCATCAAATAGATGATGTGAAGTTTCTTAATGCTATGGCGGGTTGTAAGGCTTATGCCAGTACGGCAGGCTTCGAGTCTATTTGCGAAGCAATGTATCTTGGAAAACCTGTATTAATGGTTCCGGCACATATTGAACAAGACTGCAATGCCTATGATGCAATGAAAGCGGGGGCAGGAATAATCAGTGATTCCTTTGATTTGCAGCCGTTGCTTCGTTTTGCAGGAGAATATACTCCGAACCGTCATTTCGTTTATTGGGTTCGTAGCTGTGAACGTCGGATGATCCGTGAACTGGAGAAACTGGCAGCTTCACATTCAGAAATAACTTCAATACCAACATTCACTAATTATTTACCAATATGAAACTAAACAGAACGGATTATGTGCTTGAACGCGCATCAGATGGTGGCTACTATGCCTGGTTGACTGTAAATATGCAATGTAATGCTTATGGGGAATCTCCTGAAGAAGCAGTTCAGAATTTACAGAATATAATGAATGAGATGATTGACGAGATGTATATGGTGGAAGAGTTTATATAAATTGAAAATAGAGAATTAAAAATTGAGAAATATAATGCCAGATGGCATAACTTTTATTTCTCAATTTTTAATTCTCAACTCTCAACTTACTCAATGCTAAGTTCGTCGATGATATGAGAGGCTCCTGCGTATTTATCGATGATAAACAAGGTATAGCGGATGTCAACACAAGCGGCTCGCTGCGATGAAGGACGGAAAGCAATGTCTCCTGTTAAGCCTTCAAAGTTGCGGTCGAAAGCAGTTCCAACCAACTGACCTTTGCTGTTAAATACCGGACTACCGGAGTTTCCTCCTGTATTGTCGGTGTTTACGATAAAGCAGACAGGCATTTCACCGTTTTTGCCATAACGTCCATAATCCTGGGATTTATATAACTCTTTTAGCTTTTGAGGCACTACGAATTCCCAGTTTCCCTGATCTTCTTTTTCCATCACACCTTTGAGGGTGGTATGAGCATCATATACCACACCGTCAGCCGGTTCATAAGAAAGCACCTGGCCGTATGTCAATCGTAAAGTAGAGTTCGCATCCGGATAAATCGGCGTTCCTTTTTCCTGTCTCATGTCCATCATGCCTTTCACCCATACTTTATGAGCTGCGTCATAGTTCTGATTGGCTTCTTTCATGGCAATGGCTGTTTTCAGAATTCCGTCGGTAACAGAATATTTGAATAATACCATCCAGTCATATCCTATTTTATACAAACTTGGTTTCTTGATAAACTTCTCAAAGTTTTTAGGATTGCCGAAAATGGAATGTTCGAAACAGGCATCAACGAAGGCGTCAATACTTCCCTTGAAACGAGAATTGATGATTTCGAAGATGTTGATTCGTTGTTCTGCAGGAATGTAGTTGGCATAAGTCTTCAGCATTTCTTTCGCTACCATCCGTTCCACGTCGGGGAAAGGGACAGAAGCAAAATACTTATCACCTTCTTTCTTCAGTTTTAGTTTTGCTTCTTTTATCTGCTCTTTATCTTTCGATTTCAGAGCGGTAACCAATTCTGTCGTGGAAGGGATACGCATAAAATCAAGGGCGGTGACCAATGCTTCATTGATAGCCTGCTGATGATATAGCGCATCGCGTCGGTGAGATACAATAGAGCGAATCTCATCAAAGGCTTTCTGATACGAATCATCTCCCTTCTCACGGCCGCGGGCTAATAGTTCTTCTTGCTGTGCACGTTTGGTATCCAGTACATTGAGGCGTATCAGTCCTTCATTCATGCCGATTGCATTTTTCCAATAATTGGCCGAAGAAGCATATTTGCTTGCATAATGAATACGCACTGCCGGATCTTTCAGCATTTGCTCCATAAGTACTTTCTGACGGGCTCCGCGTACATGCTGGCGCATGAAATTGGTCGTTTGCATCCGTTCTTCCACTTCGTCGGCAATCATATACCGCCAGTTACGTCCGGGGAATCCCATGACAAAGGTGAAATCTCCTTCCTGAACTCCGGCGAGGCTGATCTTCAGATGTTTTTTCACTTGCAGAGGAACGTTGTCTTTAGAATATTCTGCCGGTTTTCCATTCTTGTCCGCGTAAATACGGAAGAGAGAAAAGTCGCCTGTGTGACGAGGCCACATCCAGTTGTCGGTATCAGCTCCGAATTTACCGATGGAAGAAGGAGGAGCCCCTACCATACGAATATCACTGTATACTGTTTTGATGAACAGATAATATTTGTTTCCTCCATAAAAAGCCTTGAGCTCCAACTTTGTTGCAGGAGTTATTTCTATATTCTCGGCTTTGGCAAAACGTTCTGCTACGTTGCCAAGATAACTTGGAGATAGATAATTAACACCATCCGGGTCCGGATCTTTTTTCAGTTGTTCGTTGACGTAATCCGTCACATCGAGAATCCGGTCGATAAAAGTGACGGTCAATCCCGGAGTAGGGAGTTCCGCATCACGGTTCATAGCCCAGAAACCATCTGTCAGATAGTCATGTTCTACATTACTATGTTGCTGGATAGCTCCATAACCACAGTGATGGTTAGTCAGTACCAGTCCTTCGGAAGAGATAACTTCTCCCGTACATCCTCCTCCGAAGTGTACAACAGCGTCTTTTAGAGAAAGGCCATTTGCGTTGTATACTTCCTCTATCGGAATTTCGAGACCAAGTTCGCGCATGGCAACAGCGTTCTGTGCTTTCAGATCGGTTAGCATCCACATGCCTTCGTCGGCGTGGATGCTAAGAGTTGCCAGTGAAAATAGGACAAATAGGATTTGCTTTCTCATTTATTCTACGATTGTCATTTCATTGATTAGGTGTCCGCAGTTTCCTAACTTTTCCAAAATGAACAGGACATAACGGATATCCAGGTTAATACAACGTTGTAGGTTGTTGTCGAAGTTGATGTCACCGCTTAATGATTCCCAGTTGCCATCAAAAGCGCAACCGATCAGTTCTCCGTTTTCATTCAGTACCGGGCTGCCGGAGTTACCACCGGTGATGTCGTTGGTCGACAGGAAGCAGACAGGCATATCACCATTTGGCAAAGCATAGCGGCCATAATCTTTCTTTTCGATCAGTTCTTTCAGTTTGGCAGGTACAACGAATTCACGGTCTTCCGGATTTTCTTTTTCAAGAATACCTTTAGTGGTCGTATAGTAGTTGTAGTGTACGCCGTCTTTCGGATCATAAGGTTTCACGTTACCATAGGTCAGACGAATGGTAAAGTTTGCATCCGGATAAGAAGGTACAGGCAACTTCATTTCACCTAGACCACGGATATAAGTTTTGTGCAGCAAAGCTAGTTCCTGATCCATATCCTTGAGCTGGGAAGCCAGTGTATCCATCAAGTCGTATTTAGACTGGCAGTATTGTAGTGCCAGATCATTGTCAATCGCTTTCACTGAAGGCTTCTTTGTAAACTTCTCGAAGTTTGCCCGGTTGGCAAAAATAGAGTTGTCATACATATCATCAACGAATTTGTTATAATCGCCTTTATATTTCTGCTCAATAACCTTATAAATAGAAGGACGTTGGTTTGCCGGAATCATTTCAGCATATAAGGGGAACAAGGCTTTCGCTACCTTGCGGTCTACTTCATGATCGTAATCTTTGTTATGGATGCTTTCGTAAGTGCTTTCCAAGGCTTTCATGCGTGCTTCGATTACAGAATCGTTTTTCTCAAGCAATGCTTCGCGTGTTTTAGTCAACATCACATTGCCAAATTCGATAGCTCCGAAGAAAGTCTCTCTCAAACAGGTGTACTGATAGTTGAGAGGAGTTGTCTTAGCTACCAGGTCATCAATGTTCTTCACTACCGCTGCATATTCAGCATTGTTTTGTGCTTTTGCAAACTCTGCGAATTTGGCTTCTTGTGCAGCTTTTGTTCCCAATACATCATTATCGATGATGGCCTTATTCATGCCGATGGAGTTTTTCCAATAGTTGCTGGAACCCGCATACTTGTTAGCATATTGAATACGGATTTTGTCACTGGCATTCATTACCTCTTTCAGGACAGCCAAACGTGCACCACGAATACGGATACGTGGATCGTTTTCCGATTCCATACGTTCTTTTACTTCTGATACAGTCAGGTAGCGGCTCGTACTTCCGGGGAATCCCATAATCATTGCATAATCTCCTTCTTTCAATCCTTTGATAGAGATAGACAAATGTTTCTTGGTTTTCAGTGGGACGTTACTCTCGCTGTATTCTGCAGGTTCACCATTTGCATCTGCATAAATACGGAACATGGAAAAGTCACCGGTATGACGCGGCCACATCCAGTTGTCTGTTTCACCACCAAACTTACCGATAGAAGAGGGTGGAGCGGCTACCATACGTACCTCCCGATATATTTTCTTATAGAAAAGATAGAATTTATTTCCGGCATAGAACGGAAGAGCTTGCGGAACAATTCCCTTTTTGTCTGCCAGGTCACTTTTAAAATAAAGATCATGAGCCAGCTTTTGAAGGAATATATTGCTGAATGATTCGGATTCGGTGATTTCTTTCGCCGCGATCTTGGCATTGACAATATCCGTAATATCTTCGATACGTTCGATAAATGTGAATTGCAATCCCGGAGTAGGGAGTTCTTTGTCTCTGGAAGTAGCCCAGAAACCATCAGTCAGATAATCGTGCTCAACACTACTATGTTGCTGGATGGAGGCGTAGCCACAATGGTGATTGGTCAGAATCAAACCTTCGGGTGAGATAATTTCTCCGGTACATCCGCCTCCGAATATACCTACGGCATCTTTAAGAGAAATTCCATTCGGATTATATAGGTCCTGTGCTTCCAGTTTTAATCCTTGTTTTTTCATCATGTCTATGGAGTGTTGCTGTTGCATCAGTTGCAATAGCCACATACCCTCATCCGCTTTAACGGAACATACAAAAAGCGCAGCCAGCGCTAATAGATAAAGTCTTAGTCTGTTCATTATTTAATGATAAAATTAAAATATATGATTGGTTAGTATTCAATTTTCAAATCTCCGTTCTTCAGTGCTTCCATGATATTAGCAGGCGGACGTTGATTCATCAGTTCGTTTTTCATAAAGTCCATATAAGGAGCTACATGCTTAAAGAACTGGTAATAGCCTTTGCATAAGTAATTCAATCCCGGTTCGCCTTCTGCCGTTTGGCTGAAACGATTTTTCGGGCATTCTCCGTTGCAGGCAAACAGGAACTCACATTCCTTGCATTGAGTAGGGAGAGACTGATATTTCATGTTCCCGAAATTGTGCTGACGCTCGCTATGCATCATTTCCACCAGAGTTTTACTATAAATGTTGCCTAATTTATATTCGGGAAATACAAAATGGTCGCATGAATAAACATCTCCGTTGAATTCCATCACGCCGGCATGACCGCAGGTCTTTGCCATTGTGCATATACCAGGCTGTTCGCCCATCCAGTTCGCCAAAGTCGAATCGAATATTTGTACATAGTACTTGCCTACATCTTCTTTCACCCATTCGTCGAAAAGAGCACAAAGGAAGTTGCCCCATTGCTCCGGAGTGATCGAAAAATCGGCAAGGGTTCCGGCTTTATTTTCTGCAAGAGAAGCGAGGTGACGACCGTCCTCATGTGAGAGAATACGTTCAACGATAGGAGCGAACTGGATATACTGACAACCGATTTCTTTGAAGAAACGATAAAAGTCTAGTGGATAGTCGGCATTGAAGTCATTAATAACCGCCATCGCATTCCATTCCACCCCATGTTTTTTCAAAAGATTGATGCCTTGCATCACTTTCACAAAAGAGGGTTTTCCCATTTTATTTTTGCGATACTCGTCATGAAACTCCTGGGGACCATCGATAGAGACTCCTACCAGCCAATTATTTTCACGGAAGAACTCGCACCATTCGTCGGTGAGCATGGTTCCGTTGGTTTGGATGCAGTTGTCGATCGTTCGTCCGCGGGCATACTTTTTTTGTAGTTCCATCGCCTTTTTATAGAAGGAGAGCGGTCGCATCAGCGTTTCTCCTCCGTGCCAGGTGAAAAGCACCTGCGGCATGGTTTGTGAGTTAATGTACTCGTCGATAAACTTTTCCAGAAGTTCATCGCTCATTACGTGTTTCAGATTGTCTTTGTATAGGTTGGCCTTTTCCAAATAGTAGCAATAATCGCATGCTAGATTACATACGGCACCTACAGGCTTTACCATTACATAAAGCGGTTTGGCAAAAGGGGCAAATGTTGATGTTTTCATGACCGCAAAATTAGATAAACTAAATGAAAAAAATAGCCTTATACCTATGTTTATAAGGATTATTAAAGAAAAGAGTCTTACAAGATTTAAATATTGATAAAATGTTTCTTTGAATTCTGAATCAGTTGTACCTTTGTACCCAGAATTTAATGAATAGATGAACGTGAATAAAATTTTGCCTTTTTTGCTTTTGCTTCCGTTTTTGGCTTCCTGCACCAGTAAGTACAAGATTGAAGGAACCTCTTCAGTGAATAGTCTGGATGGAAAGATGTTGTATCTTAAGTCCCTTCGTGATGGAGAGTGGGTGAAGCTGGATTCAGCTGAAGTAGTGCATGGTCTGTTCTCAATGAAAGGGAAAATAGATTCCGTACAGATGGTGACACTTTATATGGATGAAGAAAGCATTATGCCGATTGTGTTGGAAAGTGGGAAGATAACTGTTACCATTAGCAATACGGACCTCAAGGCAGTCGGAACATCTTTAAATAATGCACTGTACGAGTTTATCAGCAAAAGAAACCAATTGGAAGAAAGCATTGGTGAACTGGAGCAGAAGGAAACCCGTATGGTACTGGATGGAGGCGATCTGGATGAAATTCACGGTCAGTTGGTGGTGGAAGGAGACTCACTGATGAAAGCGATGAATCAGTATGTAAAAACGTTCATCTCCGATAATTATGAAAATGTGCTGGGACCCAGTGTGTTTATGATGCTCTGCAGCTCTTTGCCCTATCCCATTATGACTCCGCAGATTGATGATATAATCAAGGATGCTCCTTATTCTTTTAAAGATAATAAGCTGGTTAGAGAGTTCCTGTCTAAAGCAAGAGAAAACATGAAGTTGATAGAAGAACATCAACGATTGGAACAAAATGCTTCAACAAATAAGTAATACTTGAGTTTTTTGTGTATTTTTGCACAAAACTCAAGTAAAGTGAAAACGACTACTGTTTCGGTATACGCCGCTTTCTTTTTTATTTTAGTCTTATCGGTTTCTTGTCATAGAGATTCGGAGGCCCCTGATGCGGCATTCCAGAGGATTGAAATGTGCATGGAATCTCTTCCGGATACAGCTCTGTATCTATTAAAGTCAATACCTCATACTGAAAAATTGCGTGGAAAGTTGCAGGCGGATTATGCACTTTTATTGACGCAGGCGATGGATCAGAACTATGTGAAGTTTACTTCTGACTCATTGATTGCACTGGCGCTGAATTACTATACTGTAGAGCGTGGTGACTCTGTTACGCGTGCTAAAGCACAGTATTATTATGGAAGAGTGTTGCGTGAATTGGGCAAAGATGAAGAGGCTTTGACGTTTTTATCTTCGGCAAAAGAAATGTTCGGGAATATTCAATGTTGTAAGATGTTTGCAATGGCTACTGATGAGATAGGGATGATTAACCGGAAAAAGAAATTGTATCAGGAGTCGTTGAAGAATTTTCGGGAGTCATATACGATCTATGAAGAGTTGAAAGATTCTTTGAGTCTTGTCAGAGCCGGGCAAAATATAGGGCGGGCTTATTTGTTTCAGAATAAATGGGATAGCTGCTATTTCTATTATACTTACGCTTTAGAACTAGCCAGGGAAAAGCAATATCCGTCTGAAGTTTCCATTTTACATGAGTTGGGGATACTGTACCGTTCCATGGGAGAACTGAAAAAGTCAGAACGCTATTTTCTTGCAGCTTATGAAAAAGAAACGGATGAAGAAAGGAAATACGTGGAGTGTATGTCTCTCGGCTATTTGTATATACAGATGGGCGATGTAGAGAATGCCCGGAAATATTTTAAGATGAGTATCAATTCTTCTAAAGAATATACCCGTATTGACGCATATAACAATTTATACTTTCTTGAAAAAGATATTGATAATTTTGAAGAAGCGATTATCTACCATGAAAAAGCGGACTCTATCGTGAATGTATTGGATGAAGTCGATTCGCAGGAGTTGATAACAAAACTGCAAAAGCAGTACGAGAACGAGAAACTCCGGAATGATAATCTACAACTGAAAGTGGACCGTACAGTTTTTATATTTTGCGGTACGGTTATTTTCCTGATTGTGGCCTTCTATATGTGTTATTACTACTACAAAAGTAAAAATCACAGGAAGAAGATTGCCGAAATCGAATCCCAGATTAGAGATAATGAAGAGGAGATAAAGCGATACCAGCAGGAGATGGAAGAAATCCAGGAGTTGAAAGATCAAGTACTGGAAGAGAACCGCATACTGGAAGAAAATCGAATGAAGGTAGGCGAGTTGAATGGAAAGATTGTACTTCTAAGTATGCAGAACAAAACCTTATCGGGACTGTTGAAAGAACTGGGAGGAGAATTAACTGTCGGACCCTCTTCTGAACAGTACATATCCGCTTTTCGTCTGCTGCTTGCTATTAAAGAGGGAACATTAAGAGGTAAATTGTCTAATGGAGAACGCTATAAATTGTTTAGCCTGTTTGATTTACTCTATTCTAATTACGTTACCCGGTTGCTTGACAAAACTCCTTTATTAACTAAACATGATCTTGAGATCTGTTGCTTTCTTAAATTTGGACTGACCAATGAAGAACTGGCACGTATTTTTCAGACCTCTTCCGATTCTGTTACCAAAGCAAAAGGAAGGCTGAAAGGCCGATTAGGCATTTCTCCACAAGAAGATTTGAATGTGTTTTTAAGGGATTTTTGATAAATAAAAAATGAATTGTCCGGGTCATTAATAGAACGCTAATCTGTATTTTATTGAAATGTAGGTGTTTACGGAAAATCAGGCGAGCTGATTTTGTCCGGGTGACTTTTTTTGTGTTTTCGGATGCATGCTGTACTTTTGACACAACAAAAACCAAATAGCTATATGAAAAATCCTAATGAATTATCTGCCGTCTCTTCTTTAAGAGGTGACGAATTGCAGTTAATAGAACAAAAAGCCAGCATTGTTGTCGGAATAGCTAATTCTCGCACGAGGTTAAGGATAGGAGTTCTATTAAGTAAATATTCAGAGTATCAGGTGGATTATATATCCTCCGAGAGTGAGATCGGTAAACTGATTGAAGAAGCCGACTTGATTATTGGTGCGGGGATTACCGCTTATGAAGGGGTATTGCGCCGAAAACCGGTGATTGTAGTGGGTGATTATGGCTTGGGAGGTCTGGTTACTCCGGATACATTTCGCAAGCATTATAACAATCGGTTTAGAGGGAAGATTAATGGCGTCAGAAATGAATCTTTCTCATTAGAGAATTTAGAAAAGGAGATTTATAAAAGTTTTAATTTGACTTTTCAAGAATTACAAATGATGTCAAACCAAACCATAACCTTGCAAAACATCTAAATATCTGAATTTCTTAATTTAATAGTTTGATGCATAAAACTGGTTAGGAATATGGGGGTGCGTGAGCATCCCCATATTTATATAAGATTATGTACTGACTATCGGTCTTGATCTTCGTTTTTCACCATTCCCTTGTATTGTTCCGGCAGGGCGCTTTCAACCGCAGCGTAGGCCTCTGCCATGGTTGCCTTGATATTTTCCATTCCTTTCCCTTTGGGAGGAATAGGCTCGTGAATAGTCAGAATCATGCGATGACGGTGTATCCATTTGCCTGTGCGTGGCAGAATCTCGAATGAGCCGTCAATGGTGACGGGTACAACCGCCAACTGTAAATCATCAGCCAACTGGAAAGCGCCTTTCTTAAAGTATCCCATGTGTCCTGTAAATGTACGCGCTCCTTCAGGAAAGACTACGAGAGAAACCCCATCTTTCAATGAGTCTTTTGCCTGCCGGATTGTTTCCAATACTTTTTTAGGACCAGATCTGTCTACAAAGATATGTCCTGCACTTTCACAGGCTTTTCCTACAAACGGCAGTTTGCGCAGGCTTTTTTTCATCATCCACTTAAAGTTTCTTCCGATGAAGCCGTAAATAAGGAAAATATCAAATGAACCCTGATGGTTAGGTACGAAAATATAGGAAGTCTTGTCATGTAACTTTTCACGTCCCTCAATCTTCACGGGAATCAATAGAAACAGACAAATTAATTGTGACCAAATCTTCCCCGGATAATATCCCCAGATGTGGGCTCCTCCCAAGAGAGAACCTACAATAGTGACGATTGCCGTGAGGATGGTCAACACTAATAAAATAGGCAAAGCGATGCAAATCTGATAAATATAATACAGTATCTTCATAGGGTTGGATTTTTATCCTGCAAATATACATGATTATTGGTAAAAAAGAGAGGCAGATGTGATATAATCTTTTTGATTGTGTTATTTTTGCCTCTTGTTATTAGAGATAGTTACAAAATTATGATACGTATATTACATACTGCCGACTGGCATCTGGGACAAACCTTTTTTGGTTATGATCGCACGGAAGAACATGGAGTATTTCTGAATTGGCTGGCAGAAGAAATTCGTCAGAAAGAGATTGATGCATTGATTATAGCCGGAGATGTTTTTGATGTTTCCAACCCTTCCGCAGCATCCCAAAGCATGTATTATCAGTTTATTTATCGGGTGACAGCAGAGAATCCGTATTTGCAGATTGTCATTGTTGCCGGCAACCATGATTCGGCAGCACGCCTGGAGGCTCCTTTGCCTCTGTTGCAAGCTATGCGGACGGAAGTCAGAGGGGTAGTTCGCAAGCTCGAAGGCGGAGAAATCGATTATGACCATTTGACTGTGGAACTGAAGAACCGGAAAGGGGAAGTGGAATTGCTTTGCATGGCAGTTCCTTTTCTGCGTCAGGGAGATTATCCGGCCGTGCAAACGGAAGGCAATCCGTATGCGGAGGGAGTTCGCGAACTTTATGCACAACTTTTGCAAAGGCTATGGAAGCGAAGGACGGAGAATCAGGCGATTCTTGCCATCGGTCATTTGCAGGCTACAGGATCGGAAATTGCAGAGAAGGATTATAGCGAGCGTACCGTGATTGGTGGGCTGGAGTGCGTATCTCCGGAAACTTTTTCCGAACAGATAGCTTATACGGCATTGGGACATATACATAAAGCGCAGCGAGTGTCCGGAAGAGAGAATGTGCGGTATGCCGGAAGTCCCATTCCGATGTCTTTTGCCGAGAAACATTATCATCATGGAGTCGTGATGGTGACTTTCGACGGAGGCTGTGCGGTGGACATTGAACGGTTGGAATGCCCGAAATTAATACCTTTGTTGAGTGTCCCGAACGGAGAACCTGTTTCACCGGAAGCCATCTTGGAAGCCTTGAAGGAACTACCCGAGACAGAAGCCGTAGCCCCATATCTGGAAGTAAAGGTATTGTTGGAGGAACCGGAACCCATGCTTCGGCAGGAGATTGAAGATGCACTGGCAGATAAAAACTATCGGTTGGCGCGTATTGTTTCTACCTATCGCACTGAAACTGGAAATACGACGAAAGAAAATGAAAACTGGAAGAGGGGGTTGCAGGAAATGTCTCCCTTGCAGATTGCACAGTCTGCCTTTGAGAAGATTTATCAGGTGGAAATGCCTGTAGAACTGACAGGTTTGTTTGAAGAGGCCTATTTGGCTGCTACCCGTAAAGAAGAGGAGGAAGAAGAATGAAAATACTAGCTATACGATTGAAGAATCTGACCTCGATAGAAGGAACGGTAGAAGTGGATTTTATGGCAGAACCATTACATTCTGCAGGTATCTTTGCCATTTCAGGACCTACCGGTGCAGGTAAGTCTACTTTATTAGATGCCTTATGCCTGGCATTGTATGATAAGGCTCCCCGCTTTGCAACTTCAGTGGAAAATGTGAACCTGGCAGATGTGGGAGACAATCAGATTAATCAGTCTGATGTTAGAAATTTGCTGCGTCGGGGGACAAGTGACGGTTATGCGGAAGTCGATTTTTTAGGTATTGACGGACGGCGTTACCGTTCTCGTTGGTCGGTGAGGCGGACAAGAAACAAGATAAACGGTTCTTTGCAGCCACAAACGCTGGAAGTGAAAGAACTGGATACGGAGAAAGAATTTCAAGGTACCAAGAAAGAGTTGTTGATTCAGTTGGTGGAGTTGGTTGGCCTGACGTATGAACAGTTCACCCGTACAGTATTATTGGCACAAAATGATTTTGCTACATTTCTGAAATCAAAAGGGGCGGCAAAAGCAGAATTACTGGAGAAGTTGACAGGAACCGGCGTGTATTCCCGGATTTCTCAAGAGGTCTATGCCCGGAATAAGGCGGCACAAGAGGAGGTGACCTTGATTCAGAATCGAATGAATGTGATCGAATTGATGCCGGAAGAAGAGCTGCTTGCTCTGCAAAAAGAGAAAGAACTATCAATTGAAAAGCGCGCGGCAGGGATTAAACTGCTGGCAGAACAGAATGAACAACTGAATGTGGTTCGTTCATTAAAAATACAGGAAGAACTTTGGAAGAAAAAGCAGCAGGAAGAACAGGAGGAACAGGCCAGGGAGAAAGTATTGCAGGGTGCATTGGCTTCCCAAGAGGAAGGATTGGTGCATTTTAAGGCACAATGGGAGGCCATACAGCCGGACTTGAAGAAAGCACGTCAATTGGATGTACAGATACAGTCTCAACAAAGCAGCTATATACAGTCGCAGCAGATTTTACAAGCGGCTAACAGGCAGGTGGCGGAGCAGGAACAAAAAATGCGAGTGGCTGCGGAACAATTACAGGTGTCTTATTCTTCTCTGAACCGCTTATTAAGCCATGTAGGGATAGAAGAAGCACTGCAACTTGAACAGGTGGAAGAGATTCTACGGCAAGAAGAAAGTAAACTGGCTGCCGCTACCAGTACGAATGAGGAACGTTTGTTGCGCTTAAATTCTTTCGGATATCCGTTATTGGCCGAAGAACAGGTGAAGTTGCAAAAAGAGTTGACTCGTCAGCAGAATATCCGGCAATTAACGGAAACGCAGACGAAAGCAAAGACGGAAATAGAAAGACTGGAGAAAGAAGTGGCCAATTGTCTGAAACAATTGACGGAGCAAGAAACCGCATTGAAAGTTACTCAACGTCTTTACGAAAATGCACGTATGGCAGTGGGAAAAGACGTGAAAGCATTGCGCCGGCAATTACAGGAAGGGGAGGCTTGTCCGGTTTGCGGTAGCACAGCGCATCCTTATCATCAGGAACAGGAGGTGGTAGATACTCTTTTCCGGAGTATAGAGCAGGAGTATAATGTAGCATCAACCAACTATCAGCAGATGAATAACCGGAGCATTGCTCTGCAACGTGATTTGGCGCATCAAAAAACGGTGGACGGACAGATCGCGGAACAGTTGGCAGCATTATATAAAGCAGGGATTGAAGCCGGAAACGAAGAGCAAATACAACACCGTTTGGCGGAACTGGCAATACGTATTTTGGAATATCGCAATCTTTATGCAGAATGGCAGCGCAGCGATGAAGAAATAAAAAAGATGCGTGCACATTGTGAAGCCCTCCGTGAGAATGTTTCTCTCTGTCGTTTGGCTATGCAGAAAGTATCGTCTGCCAAAGAACAGCTGGTAATCTTACAGAATGCTGCTTCGGCCGAACTAAAGAGATTTGAAGTGATAGAGAAAGCGCTGAATGTGCTTCGTCAGGAACGTTCGCAGCTATTGAAAGGAAAAAGTGCGGATGAAGCGGAAGCTGCCGTAGCAAAAAGAGAGAAAGAACTGAATCTCGCTTTGGAGAAAGCACGTAAAGAAGTAGAGGCGGTACACAACCGGCTTTCCGGTTTGCAAGGAGAGATGAAGCAAATTGCACTGGCTATAGGAGAGTTGCAGGAACAGTATAAAAAGATAGAGTCTCCCGAACTGCTTCCCGAAATAATAAAGAAGCAACAGGAAGAAAACCTGAATATAGAACGTGCCCTTTCTACTATGGAAGCCCGCCTGCTACAACAAGCAAAGAATAAACTGACTGTGGAACAGATTGCGAAGGAACTGGCAGAGAAACAAACTGTTGCTGAACGTTGGGCAAAATTGAATAAACTGATTGGCAGTGCGGATGGAGCGAAATTTAAAGTGATTGCTCAAAGTTATACTTTGAATTTGTTGCTGCTTCATGCCAATCAACATTTATCCTATCTCTCTAAACGCTATAAGCTGCAACAGGTACCCGATACGTTGGCACTTCAGGTAATAGATTGCGATATGTGTGATGAAATACGGACCGTGTACTCTCTTTCAGGAGGTGAATCGTTCCTGATTTCTTTGGCACTGGCTTTAGGTTTGTCTTCCTTGTCAAGTAATAATCTGAAAGTTGAATCTCTTTTTATTGATGAAGGTTTCGGCTCTTTGGATGCGGAAAGTTTGCGTACAGCGATGGAAGCATTGGAACAATTACAGATGCAGGGGCGGAAAATAGGAGTAATCTCTCATGTGCAGGAGATGAGTGAACGGATTTCTGTTCAGGTGCAGGTACATAAGAAAGTGAATGGAAAAAGTGTGCTTACCGTGGTGGGGTAAGCACACTCCTTACTACTTAGTATGAATTATTCAGGTTGGATTCTTTTACATTAATTCGTTCAGTTCGCTTAAATTCTTTTTGATTTCGTGGATACGATTTAAGAACTTCTTGCGGTAAATCCATAAGATCAATCCCAGTCCTCCGCCCCATAACAGGATGAAGAAAGCAATCATGCCCATTCCATATTGCCACACTTGCCAGTAGATAAATGAAAGTATAGCCAGGACTAGGAGAAAGGCAATAGCAATCAATCGTTCCCTGATGGTCCATCGATGGATACGGTTCACGCGGCTGATTACTTCTACCAAAGGCATCTCGTCTATTTGTGTCCGTTGGAGGAAACGGGTGGTGACGATATCCCAGCAAAGGGCAGGAATCCATGCGAAAATGATAATGATATAGATCGGGTTTAATCTGTTGTGCAACAGTACCTCCGCTAAAAATAAGATCAGTATCGGCAGAGAAATCAGAATAAGCTTGATGTTCAGTCTGGCAATGGCATGGATACCTTTGTCCGCATGCCTTATCAGCTTTTCAAGCTCTTCTTCTTTGATGAACTCTTTGTCTTTCAAGTGTTCATCCAGGGCATTCCAAGATTTTTTAAGTTCTTCCAGTTCCATATATCTTATTCCTCCTTTTTCATTCTTTTAAGTTTGTCTTTGATGCGACTTAGTTTGGTCGCTACATTGGTAACCGTCAGTCCGGTGATTTCTGCTATTTCCTCGTAACTTTTGTCTTCGAGATAAAGCAGGATAATTGATTTGTCGAGTTGTCCCAGTTGGTTAATCATCTGATAAAGCTGTTTCAACATTTCGTTGATCGGGTCGTGTGCTTCTATGGCCCAGTCGGTATCTCTGGTGAGGCTGACTATTTCTGGCACATTCTTTTCTTTACGATAGAAGCTGATACAGGTGTTGAGGGCAATACGGTAAATCCAGGTGGAAACCTTACATTCTTTTCTGAATTTGGGATAGGCTTTCCAAAGATTCAGTACCACATCCTGATACAGATCATTGAGAGGAGCATTGGGATTGGCATACAGATAGCATACCTTGTAGATCACCCGTTCATATTCGCGGATCACCGACAAAAACTCTTGTTCAATAGGGGCGCTAACCTCTGCTGTTTGTTCTCTCATGGAATCTATGATTACTTTTCTGGTTAGTTAGTCGTGAGAAAAGGAGAAAAATCACAGGGGAATAAGGACTATTGGAGATTAGCTGCCAGAAACTTACACATTTCTTCGATACTTTTTCCCCGACGGCGGGCATAATCTTCAAGTTGGTCTTCTCCAATCTTTCCGACGGAGAAGTATTCGGAAGCCGGATGTGAAAACATAAGTCCGCAAACAGAAGCGTGCGGGTACATAGCTCCGTTTTCGGTCAGCGAAATGCCTATCTGCTTCATGTCCAACAGTTCATCCAACAGGAAGTTGACGGATTGATCCGGTAAAGACGGGTAACCGACAGCAGGGCGGATGCCTTGATACTTTTCGACCAGTAAGTCCGCTATGCCTAAATTCTCGTCTTTGGCATATCCCCACGCTTCTTTGCGCACATATTCATGCATCTTTTCTGTTGCTGCTTCTGCCAGTCGGTCGGAGAGGGTTTGGACAAGCAGGTGTTTATAAGGGTCCTGTTCGTACAATCCTTCCATGTCCGCATCAATGGAAGAGGCAAAAGCACCGATGGTATCCGGGATGCCGGAAGAGATCGGGCGGATAAAGTCACTGAGACAAAGAAAAGGACTACCGTCTCTTTTCGGCGTTTGCTGGCGCAGTAAAGGAAAAGTGATGAACCGGTCTTTTTCTTTCTCAATAATCAGGTTATCCCCGTCAGAGTTTGCCTTGCAAAGCTTGAAGATGGTCTTTACTTCATAATCCCGGTCAAGCAGATCGAGCATCCGGTTGGCCTCTTTGAATAGCTGCATTGCTTCGGAAGCTTTATTACGTTCTTCTTCCGGGAAAGTTGTCAGCCACGAAGCACGGCAGGCATCACATCCGTGAATGTTGGCGATGGCTGCAAAACGTGGCTGGAACCCCCATGCATGGAAAAAGTAAATCCAGTTGATGTAGGGAGTGACTGTATGTATTTTATAAGATAAAATGGTACTCATAGGCTTGTTGAAGGCGAGCTGCTGTTTATCTGAATCTTAATTCCTGTCCGCGATAAGTCTCGTCTATTTCTCCGTTGTTATATAACAGATGTCCGTTTACAAATGTTTTCTCTACTTTCCAGTCGAATGTGTGTCCCTCTAATGGGCTCCATTTACATTTGCTTAGAATACAATCGGTTGTTACAGTCCATTCGCTTCCGGGACGGACTAATACCAGGTCAGCCTGATAGCCTTTGCGAATGAATCCTCTGTTTTGTATCTCATACATCTGCGCAGGAGCATGAGCCATCTTTTCTACTACTTTTTCGATAGTAAACACTCCTTTTTCTGTCAACTCCAACATGCTGACGAGTGAGAACTGAATCATCGGCATTCCGGACATTGCTTTTAAGGCACCGCCTTCTTTTTCGCTAAGTAAATGTGGGGCATGATCTGTGGCAATAGCATCAATCAAACCGCTATTGACAGCCTCTCGCAAAGCTTTCCGGTCTTGCGCTGTCTTAATGGCAGGGTTGCATTTGATGCGGGCACCCAGTGTCTGATAGTCCTCTTCCGTAAAGAGCAGATGAGAAACACAGGCTTCTGCCGTGATCTTTTTTTGTACCAAAGGTACATTAGAAAACAGGCTCAACTCTTTAGCTGTGGAAATATGCATGATGTGCAGGCGGGCGTTTGTCTCACGTGCCAACTGCACTGCCAGTTCGGATGAACGATAGCAAGCTTCTTCCGAACGAAGGAGTGGATGAAGAGCCAAAGGTACGTCGTCTCCGTATTCTTTCTTATATTTATCCGTGTTTTCTTTGATAATTCCCTGATCTTCGCAATGAGCAGCGATGAGCAGATCGGTTCCACCGAATATATTACGCAGACTGGCCATCCGGTCTACCAGCATATTGCCGGTGCTTGACCCCATAAATAACTTTACTCCACAAACCCGGTGTTTATCCAGTTGTGCAAACTGGGTATAGTTATTATTCGTTGCTCCGAAATAGCAGGAATAGTTGACTGCTGACTTTTCACCCAACAGAACAAATTTTTCCTCCAAAGCCTCCAATGTAGTAGTTTGCGGATTGGTATTGGGCATATCCATGATAGAGGTGACACCTCCTGCTGCCGCAGCACGACTTTCTATGGTGATATCTGCCTTATGAGTCAGTCCGGGATCGCGGAAATGCACATGTTCGTCGATGGCACCCGGCAAAAGATAACACCCGGTTGCGTCTATTATCTCGTCGCAGGGGGCAGTTGCGTTTTCTTCACCAACCAATATTTCGGCTATCTTTTCATTCTCGATTACTACTGAACCCAGAACTTTTCTTCCTTCGTTGACAACAACGGCGTTTTGAATCAGTGTACGTTTCATTTCTTTTGTGGGAATTTATGGAACCAACTATTTACTTTTAATTTTATCACACCAAATATGGCTTCTCCAAAGATGCTGCTATTCATTTTAGAAGTCCCTAATTCACGATTAATGAAGATAACGGGAACCTCGATAATTTTGAAACCACACTTGTAAGCAGTGAATTTCATTTCAATCTGAAAGGCATATCCTTTAAAGCGAATATGATCTAAATCGATCGTTTCCAATACCTGACGGCGGTAGCAAACAAATCCGGCAGTGGTGTCATGTACAGGTATTCCGGTGATAAACCGCACATATTTAGAGGCGAAGTATGACATCAATACCCGTCCCATCGGCCAATTCACTACATTCACTCCGCTGACATAACGGGAACCGATGGATACATCTCCTCCTTGTTCCGAACAAGCCTGATACAAACGGGGTAAATCATTCGGATTATGACTGAAGTCTGCATCCATTTCAAAAATATACTCGTATGCGTGTTCCAGTGCCCATTTAAATCCGGTAATGTAGGCAGTACCCAGTCCTAGTTTTCCTTTACGTTCTATCATGAAAAGCTGTTCGGGAAATTCTTGTTGCAGTTTTCTTACGATGGCTGCCGTTCCGTCCGGAGAGCCGTCTTCTATGACCAGAATATGGAATACTTGGGGAAGGCCGAAAACGGCACGGATGATATTTTCTATGTTCTCCCGTTCATTATAGGTGGGGATAATTACAATGCTATCCGATGTCTGCATATAGATACTATAAAATTTAGAAACAAAAGTAGTTCTTTTTCCTTTAGTTATAGCTGAACTAAGGAAAATTTAACGTGAAGAGTAGAATGTAATCTTTAGTTTCCCGGTGTGAAACGGTTTGTTCCTCGGTGTGAAACAAGTTGTTTCTCGGTGAGGAACACTTTGTTTCTTGGTGAGAAACTTTGGGGAGATGAAAACTTTCCTACACTTATGTCTGTCCTGCGATTCTTTTTTGTAATTTTGCGGGGAAATTTTATAGGTATGACAATAACTGAATTGCAACAACAATATGCTGCCCATCCCAATATGGTAGTAATGAAGCGCTTGTTGAAGGACACTTCCGTTCAGACTGTTTTTTGCGGAGGACTGTGTGCATCCGCCGCTTCTCTTTTTTCTTCTGTACTGGTGCAAGAGGGTGGTTGCCCGTTTGTCTTTATTTTAGGTGATCTTGAAGAAGCCGGATATTTCTATCACGACTTGACGCAGATATTAGGTACGGAAAGAGTATTGTTCTTTCCATCTTCATTCCGTCGCTCCATCAAGTATGGACAAAAAGATGCGGCCAATGAGATTTTGCGTACAGAAGTACTTAGCCGCTTGCAAAAGGGGGAAGAGGGATTATGTATCGTTACGTATCCGGATGCATTGGCGGAAAAAGTGGTGTCGCGCAAGGAATTGAGTAATAAAACGCTGAAGCTGAATGTAGGAGAGAAAGTGGATACCACTTTCATCACCGATGTGTTGCATAGTTATGGTTTTGAATATGTAGACTACGTATATGAACCGGGACAATATGCTGTTCGCGGTAGTATTATCGACGTTTTCTCTTTTGCTTCGGAATATCCTTATCGCATCGATTTCTTTGGTGATGAAGTGGAAAGTGTCCGTACCTTTGAAGTGGAATCTCAACTATCCCGTGAGAAGAAAGATGGAGTGTCTATCGTTCCCGATTTGGCGGTGACAGGAGATGTAACGACTTCTTTTCTGGATTTTATCCCGAAAGAGACTACTTTGGCAATGCGTGATTTTCTTTGGTTGCGCGAGCGAATTCAGGTGGTACACGATGAGGCGCTGACTCCACAGGCAATAGCCGTTCAGGAGGCCGAAGAGAATGGGGGCATTACATTGGAAGGGAAATTGATAGACGGCAGCGAGTTTGCTGTGCGGGCACTTGATTTCCGCCGGTTGGAATTTGGTAATAAACCGACCGGAACGCCCAATGCCAGCGTTACTTTCAATACATCTGCCCAGCCTATTTTTCATAAGAATTTCGATCTGGTAGCTTCTTCTTTCAAGGATTATCTGGAAAAGGGCTATTCGCTTTATATCTGCAGTGACAGCATGAAGCAAACAGATCGTATCAAAGCGATTTTTGAGGATCGGGGTGATAAGATTAATTTTACTCCCGTAGAACGTACTATTCATGAAGGTTTTGTAGATAACACACTGCGGCTCTGTATCTTCACAGACCATCAGTTGTTTGATCGTTTTCATAAATATAATCTGAAAAGTGATAAAGCCCGTTCGGGAAAAGTGGCACTGTCCTTGAAAGAACTGAATCAGTTCACTCCGGGAGACTATGTGGTGCATACGGATCATGGTATCGGACGTTTTTCCGGCTTGGTACGTATTCCGAATGGTGATACTACGCAAGAGGTTTTGAAACTGGTGTTTCAAAATGAAGATGTGGTGTTTGTTTCTATTCATTCCCTGCATAAGGTTTCCAAATATAAAGGTAAAGAAGGAGAGGCTCCCCGCCTTAACAAATTAGGTACAGGAGCATGGGAGAAACTGAAAGAGCGTACGAAGAGTAAAATCAAGGACATTGCCCGCGATTTGATAAAATTGTATTCGCAGCGTCGTCAGGAAAAAGGTTTCTCTTACAGTCCCGATAGTTTCTTGCAGCGTGAGCTGGAAGCATCCTTTATTTATGAAGATACACCGGATCAGAGCAAGGCGACGGTTGATGTCAAGGCGGATATGGAAAGTGACCGTCCGATGGATCGTCTGGTCTGCGGAGATGTAGGATTTGGAAAAACCGAGATAGCGATACGTGCGGCTTTCAAAGCCGTTGCCGATAATAAACAAGTAGCCGTTCTGGTTCCGACAACAGTACTTGCTTACCAGCATTTTCAGACTTTCCGTGAGCGTCTGAAAGGCTTACCGTGTCGGGTGGAATATTTAAGCCGCGCACGTACTGCCGCACAGACCAAAGCTGTATTGAAGGGATTGAAAGATGGAGATGTCGGTATTCTGATAGGTACCCACCGTATCTTGGGAAAAGATGTCCAGTTTAAAGACTTGGGATTGTTGATTGTGGACGAAGAACAGAAATTCGGAGTCTCTGTCAAAGAAAAGCTGCGCCAGTTGAAAGTGAATGTGGATACACTGACTATGACTGCTACTCCAATTCCCCGTACCCTTCAATTTTCATTGATGGGTGCACGCGACTTGAGTGTGATTTCTACTCCGCCACCCAACCGCTATCCGATTCAGACCGAAGTGCATACTTTTAATGAAGAAGTGATAACGGATGCCATCAATTTTGAGATGAGCCGCAACGGTCAAGTCTTCTTTGTCAATAACCGGATTGCGAACTTGCCGGAATTGAAAGCGATGATCGAACGTCATATCCCGGATTGTCGTGTAGCGATTGGACATGGACAGATGGAACCGACAGAGCTGGAGAAGATTATTCTGGATTTTGTCAACTACGACTATGATGTACTCTTGGCAACTACAATCATCGAAAGTGGTATTGATATTCCGAATGCCAACACTATCATTATCAATCAGGCGCAAAACTTTGGATTGAGTGATCTCCATCAGATGCGTGGACGGGTAGGACGTAGTAATAAAAAAGCTTTTTGTTATCTGCTGGCTCCTCCGTTAGGTAGTTTGACAGCCGAAGGAAGGCGACGTCTTCAAGCAATTGAAAACTTTAGTGATTTGGGAAGTGGCATTCATATCGCCATGCAGGATTTGGATATTCGTGGAGCCGGAAATCTGCTTGGAGCCGAACAAAGCGGATTTGTTGCCGATTTGGGATATGAGACGTATCAGAAAATTCTTACTGAAGCTGTCCATGAGTTAAAGACAGACGAGTTTGCAGAATTGTATGCGGATGAAATCAAGGGCGAAGGCCAAATTAGTGGAGAAGAGTTTGTAGACGAGTGTCAGGTAGAAAGCGACCTCGAACTATTGTTGCCTGCCAACTACGTAACAGGCAGCAGCGAACGTATGTTGCTCTATCGCGAACTGGATGGACTGACATTGGACAAAGATGTGGAAGCTTTCCGTGCTCGTCTGGAAGACCGCTTCGGACCGGTTCCCAGGGAAACGGAAGAACTACTCCGTATTGTGCCTCTACGCCGTCTTGCAGCTCGTTTGGGTGCAGAGAAAATCTTCCTGAAAGGTGGGCGGATGACCTTGTTTTTTGTTTCCAATCCGGATAGTCCGTTCTATCAAAGTAAGGCTTTTGGTAAAGTGATAGACTATATGATGAAATATACTCGTCGTTGTGATTTGCGTGAACAGAACGGCAGACGGAGTATGCTGATTAAGGATGTTACTAATGTGGAAACGGCGGTCAGTGTGTTGCAGGAGATTGTGGCTTTGCCGGTAAAGGAAGCATAAATGAGTTGAAGATGCTATCATTGGCAACAACTCATTACTATGTAGCTTTTATTTCTTTCTCTTACCTATATTATTTTTTCGATTGCCTAATGAGTTTTCGTTTGACAGTTGTTGAACTAACGCCCGACAATAGTTGAACTATCGTTTGACTATTGTCAAACGAAAACTTACTAGGTAATCAAATACATATCAATTGGAGAGCGCTAACTTAAAAGTAGCCAATAAGATCACAAGTTATAATTGATTCATAATCATGCCTTATGCTTGATTTATAATTTATTTCATTCTATCTTTTTCCTTTCCCTCTTTCCATGTCCTTTCCTTTTCCATATAACTTGTCTATCAAATCTGAACGTCCGATACGTCTCAACTCATTGATGATGTTTTTTCGTTCTTCCGGTTTATACCAAAAAAAGAACTGTCGTTGTGCAAGTTTCTCCCGTTGGGTTTTGGCACTGAATATCGGTTCTAGCGTGTATGGATGGAATCCGCTATACCAGGCTTCAGTAGCCACTGTCATCGGAGTAGGAGTGAAGTCCTGCACTTGCTCCAGATGGAAGTCCAGACGTTTAGTGATAACGGCAAGTTCCGCCATATCTTCTTCGTTGCATCCGGGATGCGAAGAGATAAAATACGGAATCAGTTGTTGACGCAGATTTTCTTCCCGGTTGATGCGGTCGAATATCTTTTTGAATGTTTCAAATTGCTCAAAAGAAGGTTTGCGCATTACGGATAATACCCGGTCACTGGTATGCTCCGGAGCTACTTTTAACCGGCCACTCACATGATTGACTATCAATTCACGGGTATATTCGGCAGTGCTACGGTTGATAGCTTCATCTTTGCTTTGATGAAGTAACAGGTCATAGCGTACACCGCTACCGATAAACGATTTTTTGATTCCGGGCAAGGTATCCACGGCATGGTAAATATCCAGTAAAGGGCGGTGATCGGTATTCAAATTCGGACAAACTTTCGGGTGAATACATGACGGTCGTTTGCATTTTTTGCAAATAGCTTCATCTTTCCCTTTCATCTGATACATATTAGCGGAAGGACCGCCCAAATCACTTAAATATCCTTTGAAATCGGGTAATTGAATAACCTCTTTTACTTCTTTCAGTATAGACTCTTTGCTTCGACTGACAATAAACTTTCCCTGATGGGCGGAAATGGTACAGAATGCACAGCCACCAAAACATCCCCGATGAATGTTGATGGAAAATTTAATCATATCGTATGCCGGAATCCGTTTTCCTTTATATTTGGGATGAGGCAGACGGGTATATGGTAAATCAAACGAATGATCGAGGTCTTTCTGGCTCATCGGAGGATAGGGAGGATTGACTACGACTATCTTATTCCCTACTGCTTGTGTGATTCGTGAAGCCGAATATTTGTTGGATTCTTCTTCGATATGTCGGAAGTTACTAGCCTGTTTCTTTTTATCTGCCAAACATTCTTCGTGTGAATAAAGTTGAAGGTCATCTTCGGCAGATGTCCATTCTGTTGCACGACAAAGATAGGCTGTCTGGGGCACAGATCCGATAATTGTTCTAAATTTGCTGCTTGTCAGTACAGGTTCTTCAGTGGTGAGCAGGCTTTTCATATTTTTCACCAGGTCTGCAAGAGGCTTTTCTCCCATTCCGTAGATGAGCAGATCTGCTCCGCTGTCGCACAAAATACTCTTTTGCACTTTGTCCTGCCAATAATCGTAATGACTCAATCGCCTTAAACTAGCTTCGATTCCTCCAATGACTACCGGAACATCCGGAAAAAGTTTCTTTAGTATCTGGCTGTAAACTGTAGAAGGATAGTCCGGGCGCATATCCGGTCGGCCGTCCGGAGTATAAGCATCTTCACTGCGTAGGCGTTTGTTGGCGGTATATTTATTAACCATTGAGTCCATGCATCCGCCGGAAATACCGAAGAATAGCCGTGGACGTCCCAACTTCTTGAAGTCGCGTAGGTCGTCACGCCAGTTAGGTTGGGGAACGATGGCTATTTTCAAACCTTCCGCTTCGAGAATGCGTCCGATAACGGCAGCACCAAAAGAAGGATGATCCACATAAGCATCAGCACTGAATAGAACGACATCCAATTCATTCCATCCGCGAAGTTCAACTTCTTTTTTGGTAGTGGGTAACCAGTCGGTCAATCGATATTCTTTCATGCTGCAAAGATACGGATAATAAAAAACATCCCAATGATTTTTTTATTCATTGAGATGTTTAACTTCAATCATCAGGATGTTTTCTTCCAATCATTGGAGTGTTTTCTTAAAACTTCCCGTTGATTGTGAACTGTAATGTCATTTGTTCTCCGTCATAGATTTCACGGAAGCCGATACCTTGCTCGGACAGATATTCCTTTAGATCCTGAAACGCATCAGCATGGTTCATGATAATCTCTATCGTTTCACCCGGAGTGGCAGTGCACATCGCTTTTATTGCAGGAATCAGCGGACTGTATGCTGTTATTCCGCAGGTATCTACCGTAATCATTATTCCTCCTCTTCTTCCGCTTCCGGACTGGAGAGCCAGGTAAGATAAAGCTTGATGAGCTGTTGCAAGCCGAATGCCTTCATATTATTGTGATAAATCACGTCAATACAAAGGTCCAACAAGTCTTTACTGTCTTCCTCCTGACTGGCGATAAGGGAGCGGATATTAAGTTTCAACTTATCCAGAACTGCTTCATCTACAATACCGGTACTGTCGATAAGATGACGGAACAGAGCATATTTCTCAATTGTTCTCAAGTTTTCATTAGATACTTCTATGCTGCGTGTACCGCTGGGATTTGCTTGTATAGTATACATTGTTTTTTAGTTTTAAAGGTTATTATAGTAGCAAAGATAGAATTTAAAATGAGAAACGGATTAAAAAAAAGGATATTTTTTATGGCACTTATATACGACCCGACACTAAATAGTCGGTCATAACAAAAAGTAATAACAATTAAAATTAAAGATTATGGAAAAGAAAATTGAAGAAGAAAAAAAAGTAAAAAATGAGCTTACGTATGAACAATTAAGAGAGTTTTATGATACCTCATGTGGAGCATGGGCTATAGACCGTGACCCACATGAGGTAGATATTGATTGGATTAGGGAAAATGCTTGGCAATTAAAACCTATTGATAAATCCCTTTTATGTACTGATTGTAAAACTTGCCCTTTGAAGGAGCGTTAAGAAATTGTTTGTATACTGATTCTGGCACTCCATGATGAGTGTAATTTCTTCCATCTCTAAAATATACTGTTAAAGCTCTTGTTTCGGAATTATAATCTACTCCGAGAAATGCAGAGGATGCAATAGGTATCATATTTTGTCGTTTTAATGGTTAATACTAGTCGCAAATGTACTGTTTATAGTTTATAAGCAGTACATTGCTCTATATGTTGTATAAGAATGTTCTTTAGCATTCTTGCGAAAAACTTCCTTGAAAATATATTGCAAATAACTTGCTAATATCGTTGATTTTTAGTATATTTGGATAGCTAAAAATTTGACGTTATGAAAACCGATTTTACTCTTTTAACTCTATCTGAAAACTTTCCTGATGAAGAAAGTTGCATCAGATATTTTGAGAAGATGCGATGGGGAGATGAAGTCATTTCGCCTTATGACAGCAATTCTAAGGTTTATAAATGTGGTAATGGTAAGTATAAATGCAAGAATACTGGAAGATACTTTGATGTTAAAACTGGTACTGCATTTGCCAATACTAAACTACCTATGAAAGCATGGTTCTATGCTATGATGTTATTCTTGTCACATAAGAGAGGTGTTTCATCATGTCAATTAGCGAGAGATTTAGGTATAACTCAAAAAACAGCGTGGAAGATGCTCCATAAGATTAGACAATATATGGAGATGGAGAATAGCCATACTTTATCCGGTGACGTTGAGATAGATGAAACATTTGTAGGTGGAAAGAATATTAATCGCCATAAAGATAAGAAAGTAGAGAAATGTCAAGGACGTAGTTATAAGGATAAAGTTCCTGTATTCGGAATACTTGAAAGAGGTGGTAAGGTTATTGCCAAAGTTGTTCCCAATACACAAGCTAAAACTATAGTTCCGATTATCAAAGAAAAAGTTGAATTAGGTAGTGTTGTTTATACTGATGGTTGGGATTACAGTGGACTGCATGGGAAGTATGTACAAAGGTCAGTAGACCATGAAAAACATTTCTATGGTACGACCGATGCAACAGATGAAGGCGAGATAATTGTTGTTAGTACGAACGGTATCGAAAATGTATGGTCACATTTCAAGAGAATGATATTTGGGATATACTATCATGTAAGCAAAAAATATATGCAGAGGTATATTGACGAATATATTTTCCGATTTAATACTCGAAATTTTACCGATTCTCAAAGATTTAATTTACTTTTGCGTAATGCAGCTTAGTTATGGGAAAGAAAAAGAAACAAGAAATAGACCTAAGTAACATTAAAACAGTGAGGTTAGAGATTAACTTTTCTGTTCCTAAAGAACAGTTCGATGAACTGCTCCGAAAGATGGCGCACATTGCGGAAGGGAAAACACCGGATCAAGTCGAAGATGAGAAAGATAAAGACAAGGAGGAAAAGAAGAAGGACTAACAGTTTGTAATTTATGAAGTTATTCTTATATTTGCAGCGTATCATCGAATAGATGGTACGCTTTTTACGTATTATAGCCTAATCGCCATCGAACTACCACATTGACAGCAATAAGGCTATTTTGGAACTCACTTATGGGTGTATTGCGTTTATACGCCATATACTGGCGTAGACTTTTGCCTATAAGTGAGTAGGGTGTGGTAGCCCTCGATGGCGTTAGGCATTAGCTCTACGCCTTTTTCATATATATGCGTGAGGTGATGCTAACTAAATGGAAACATTATTATTTAGTATTAACCAATAAAACACAAGTGTATGAGAAAGTATTTGCCGTTTTTTGTATTCACTATTCTATTATGCACAAGTTGTGCAAAAGACAATCTTTATAAAGATGCTTTGATGGGAACATGGAAATTGCAACAAATAAAACAAAATGCAGAATGGGTTGGAGTTTCTAAAAATCCAAGTTTACAAATTACTTTAACAATCAGACCTGATGGCTCATATTCGACAAATGGCTATCTAGGAAATGTATCAGGTACATGGCACCTGTCCAAAAGAAATCTAACTTTTTATGTAGGAGAACAAGAGTACATTAAATGTTATGTAACTGAATTATGGTGGGAATATTGTGAATTACAGTTCACTTTAAATAATGAAACAATATACACTAAATTTAAATGTAACAAGAAATGATTATGAAACAGAATATTATACTTCTATTATTATTGATGTTTAGCATCAATATTCAAGCTCAAAGTATTAAAGTTAGCAAAACTGATAAATTCACAAAAGACAAAGTTGTGTACACGTCTTATGAAAAAATATCTTCTGAACCATTAATAATGGGGAGACAATTAGGGAAAACTATATGGATATGCTTTGGACATGAGAATGGGTTAGATATGATGTTGATGAAATGGATGTCAATAAATGTATATATAGCCAAAAGAAATGAATCTAAAGTTATTTTCCTTGATGAAGATGATAATACACACATCTTTACTATATCAGATTATGCAGCAGGACATGGTGAAGGACTGTAGGAGCACTAGGTATGGATTCATGGGGAATAAGGTATTTGTTATTAGGTGATTTATCTGTATTCAAAAATAAGTTGATGACTTCTGTAAGAATCTATACTACTGATGGATATTTTGATTTTAAAATCAAAAAGAGTGCAGCTGAAAAAGCAAGGGACGCCTATAGTTTATTTGAGAAAGAAATACAGAAAGGAAATCTTGATAAATGGAAATAACTCTATAAGTAAATTAATAACCCAATAAAATGAGAATAACAAATTTCAAAACAGCATCTTTAATAGCATTTATAGGATGCCTATTAAAAGCAATCATGACATTTATTTGTTTAATCACAGAAATTTCACCAATTATATCTATGATAACAGATATGGTATCTATGTGCCTGATAGGCTTCTTCTTTATTTCACTTTATACAAAAATAAATTGGAAGATTGAAAAATAATTGCTATCTTAGCAGTCGAAAAAGAAACAGGCTCTTTCCAGTTAACACCAACTAGAAAGAGCTTTTTTATTATAACTAAAAGTTATGGCACAAGGCTAGGTGTTGAGTCGTATATAAGTGCCTTTTTTATTTTTGAGTAAAGAATCCCAGAATGCCTGCCATAATGGTTGCCCGGTCTGCTTCGGACTGGATACTTTCAAAAGGAAAGCCCAATACAAAAGTACGGTAGTTTCCTTTGTAGGCAATACCTGCACTCTGATTGCCGGGTGCATACGTAAATACGGGGAAAGCAGTATCTACGGGAACAATACAATCGGCAGTAGGTACAGCATAACTGCTTTCATTAGGCAGACGTGGGATTGTAATAGTACGGCCCAATCCTTTAATCTGATTCGAACTCTTATCCGTCAGGCTACCTTGATAACCATATTTCAGTATTTTCTCCGTAAACTCCCGGTTTCCTTGTGTTCCACTCATATCACTTCCTACATAAGCACCACTGACAAACAGGTTACCTCCCGCTTGGCAATAACTGGTCATAATCCGTTGCATAGCCGAAGAGAATGTCTTGTAATATGCTTTACTTGCAGGATCTTCTTTTTCCAGTCCCAAAATATAATCTACCACCGGATAATCTTCTAATGTAACCAATCCGTTCTCTACTGCTTCGTCGCTGCATGATACGAAACTATATTTTCCGGCTGCCTGAATTGCTTTTCCGTGAATAAAAGGATAGTCGAACGTGTTTCCTGCAATTTTCATTCCTTCTAATTCGTTTCCGCTATGTCCCAGACTTCCTTTTCCTTCTTTACCGGCTTGTGTACGGTCGAAGCCGGTTTGTGCTCCGCAAAATGAAATATTCGATATATACGGAACGCCGGGATCTTGCATTAGATCGAATCCAGCTTTATCAGAAGTGTTAACGACCGCCGGACCGCTGATTCTGTCAAAGCCATTGATGATGATTACTTTTCCCTGTTCACGTTTGGCTTTATAGGCAGAAAGGATTTCAGAAGGAAAACTTTCCCCACCCCGGTTTACAGCAGTTACTTTGAATGAATAAACAAGTCCCGGTTCTATTTTAACGGTGTGGGACGTTTTGCTGACTAAAGTGCCATTGTCAAAACCTCCATAACCGATGCGGGTATATACAATGTATTCCCGTGGTCGTGCAGTCGGTTCTTGCGGATCGTCTTCGCCTTTCCATGAAAGTTCTAATGTATTCTTTTTCTTTCCAAATTGAATGGCGAAATTGCTCACAGGCAGAGGCTGAACAATGTATTCTTTATCGTGCTGGTTGGTAATGAACTGCAAAATTCCTTTGTAGATGGCACGTCCCACTGTAAATTTAAAGTTCGGATCATGTCCTAACTGCATATCTGCGAAGTTCTGGTGGGAGAGTAGTTCAATAATCGTAGAAGGCGTAGCCGGAAGACGTGTTTCGCTATAATTCCGGTTCCACATGCTGCGGCGTGTCCACGGCAAGCTGTAGCTTGAATAAATATCTTTCTGAATCTGTGTCAGCAGAATGTCTGCCAGATCACGTGAGGCATACCGGTCTGTTCCTGCATTCAGTTTGCCATTATTGAAATCGGTGGTGTAAATGCCGAGTGATCCGATCAGTTCGTCTGTTTTGCTGCATCCGGCGTCACTGTGCAATGCCATCGTCATTTCCAAAGGTACGCCCAGACCCGACTGTTGTGGGTTATAGACGGAACTGCCCGATAAATAATTGATAACGTTAGAGCGTGTGTTGATATCGTCTGTATAGTCGTTTTCACCTTTTCGTCCGGCATATACTTCGTATGGCATTCCCGCCCATTGAGCAGAGTAGCGTGCTCCTTCCAAGTAACGCGGTAGCCCGCTGATTTTTCCTCCACGGGCAATGTTTCCCATTCCCCCTCCAAAACGTACTGCATCGGCGCATACAACCCCATGTTCGCTGCTCTCGTTACTAAGTACCACCATGCCGTAGTCGTTGCTCCCTTTATCGAATTCAAAAGTTCCGAGGTAAACCCATGTGCCTCCACCTATTTTCTGATTAACTTTAAATTCGGTTACTCCTCCGTTATGGAATACCAGATATTTGGCGTCGCTTACACTGTTGGGCAATGTTTGGTAGGAAACATAAACTGCATACTTGCCTGTTGCCGGTAGAGTAGGCACCCATTCGGCAAATACCTGGTCTTTATTCTTCTTTTTCTTTCTCTCTGTCGGAATAAAACGACAGGTTCCGTCAGTGAAAGGATTTTCTCCATCTTTATAGATTGTTTTCTTCTGAGCAAATCCTCTTACCGGAGCATTTGCCCAATTAATCTTTTTACCCCCCATTTCCAAATAAAGGGAAGCATTGGGGGTATCATTATCTACAATGATTTCATTCTTTTGTGTATCTCGTTCGCGGGGAGTATAGACAATCGCTCCTGCATTTTCCAGCATTGGAATTACATAAGGAAGGACAAAAGATTGAGTGAACATGTCTTCTGTGGTGCAGAATAATCGGGGACGTTGCCATCCCCATTCGTTTTTATCATTTTTGAAATAGTTGCCGTGGCTTTGCCAGATTGCAATGTGGCGGTCTTGTAGTCCGCGTGAGATTTCATTAGGACGTGAAGTGTTTTTCACCCAGGGAGCTCCTTTATAATCTACATTTAAGGATAACCGCTCCTTATCCTTTTTCTTATTCCGGTAGAAATTAGGTACCAAATCTTCAATGGGTTTCCCATCCGCATAAATGGTGAGTTGGTAATAATGAACGGGACCCGGAAGCAATTCTTTAACTTGATTATAAATGTTTTCTACAGTTTCCGGACGGAAAGGCTGGTAGGCGAAACTCTCCGATGCATAGATTGCAATCGTCTTACGGTCGTAATTAATATCGAAGCTATTCAGTTTAGGAGTGCTGATTTTGGCTGTTGCGGTATATTGGTTGAAGTAATCCGTCAGCCGCTCTTTTACATTTCTTTCAATATCCTGCGCAAAAAGAAAAGTTGCACAGAATGTAAGGCCTAGAAAAAATACTATTATTTTCTTCATACTTGTTGCTTTTTTGCTAAACGCAGATTATCACGGATTATCGCAGATTATTTTATTCTATTTTTCTTTGCGAAAATCTACGTTAATCCGCGTTTAATTCTCCCCGCAAAAATAAACAAAAAAGAGCGAGAAGTATCGAAACTTCCCACTCTTCTTTCATTGTTTTATATTCTCTTAATTAAGAATGATTACTCTTATAATGGAACATATTCTACAAATGCTTCCATTGCTTCGTAAGAAGCCAATCCCAATTGATCGTACAAAGTAGCTGTACCACGGTTACGATCTTCGCTACGTTGCCAGAACAAACGTTCGTCGTTACCCAGGAACGGAGCACTTTCCATTTGCGACTGATGTTTCAGGATAGAGTTACGTTTTGCACGAAGTTCTTCCGGACTGATAGGCACTGCCATTTCAATATTCTCGATTTCCCATTCAGCCCACGCACCACGGTACATCCAGATACGACAGTCTTTTAGCCATTTGGCACCTTCTTCTTTTTCAAGATCGACAGCAGCAAATACAGCGTCTGTACATACACGGTGAGTTCCATGTGGGTCGGCTAAATCACCAGCAACAAAAATCTGGTGAGGTTTTATTTCACGGAGCAAGTTGCGTACAATTTCTACGTCTGCTTCACTGATTGGGTTTTTCTGAATCTTACCTGTTTCATAGAATGGCAGATCGAGGAAGTGGCAACGTTCCAGCGGTATATTATTATAAGTACAAGCTGTACGGGCTTCACCACGACGAATCAGACCTTTGATAGTCAGAATATCACGACTGTCCATATCACCGTCTTTCTTCTCCTTCAGGAAATTGCGTATTTCTATATATTTTTCATTGATAACCAAATCTTCGCTATTATTGAAGAGCTGATTGAATCCATTGATAAAATGCATGAAACGAACTACTTCTTCGTCACCTACGGCGATATTACCGGAAGTTTCGTAAGCTACGTGTACTTCGTGCTTTTGTTCTACCAAACGGCGAAGCGTACCACCCATTGAAATAACATCATCATCCGGATGCGGAGAGAAGATGACCACACGTTTCGGATACGGTTTTGCGCGTTCCGGACGATAGGTATCATCAGCATTAGGCTTACCGCCCGGCCATCCGGTAATGGTGTGCTGCAAATCATTGAAGATTTTGATATTTACATTGTACGCAGAACCGTAAAGTGCTAGAAGTTCACTCAAACCGTTTTCGTTATAGTCTTTATTTGTCAACTTCAAAATCGGTTTGCCGGTCAACTGACACAACCAAACGATTGCACTGCGGATTAATTTATCATTCCATTCGCAAGAAGTGACTAACCATGGACGTTGGATACGTGTCAGGTTCATAGCGGCTGAAAGATCAAGAGCTACATGTGCATTATTGTGAGTTTGCAGATAAGAAGCAGGAATTGTGTCAGTGATCGGACCTTCCACACACTCTTTAATCATAGCTGCTTTGTTTTCACCCCATGCAAGCAGATAAACTTTCTTTGCGCCAAGAATAGTAGCTACTCCCATTGTAATGGAGCTGATCGGCGTATTATCCAGCGTTCCGAAAATCTTGGATGCCTCGTTTCGTGATGCATTATCTAACAAAATCAGACGAGTGGTAGAATTCAGTCGGGAACCCGGTTCGTTGAACGCAATGTTACCTACACGACCAATCCCTAACAAAGCAATATCAATACCTCCGAAGCTTTCAATGCGTTGTTCATACAGACGGCAATATTCGAAGATGGTATCTTTGGCAATGCTTCCATCGGGAGTGAATATATTCTGCTTGTCAATGTCGATGTGATCCAGCAGCATACTCTTCAAAGCATTGAAGTTACTGTTGATTGCATCGGGAGACAACGGATAATACTCATACATATTAAATACGATCACATTGCGGAAGCTAAGTCCCTCTTCCTTATGCATACGGATAAGCTCGGTATATACGTGGCTGGGTGAATCTCCTCCGGGAAGAGCCAATACACAGAAACGTCCTGCCTTTTGTTTCTCGCGGATGGTTTGTGCTATTTCGCGCGCAATATAGTTAGCACCTTCTTCTACGGATTCGTAGATGTCCGTAGGGATTTTTTCGAGTCTTGTCAAGACTGATTTTTCAAATGCATTCTCCGGTCTGTAGTATCTGGGGGAGACCCGGTGGAGACTGATTTGAGAACTAAGATTTGTTTTCATAAAGTTGTTAATTAAGTTATGTAAGATTAGCGTCCTTACGACTGTATTTTCACGACAAAGATACAAAAGAAGTCTATATAATTAACTACCGAGTTCTAGGTATTGTTGCTGCAAGAATCTGTTTTTAACATTTGTTATTTTGCCAATGTTACAGATGGAATTCGTCTGCATCTTTCCATACCGGGAACTTCTCTCTGAATTGGTTGAGAGTGTTCAGATTAAGACTCACAGTAGCTATTCCTTCCTTTTCATCTGGAAATGAGCCGATTTCTTCTCCGAAAGCAGAATAAACTCTACTTCCTCCATTATATGTAAGCTGATATCCGTCTATACCCACCCTGTTGACACCGCATACATAGCATTGATTTTCCAAAGCACGCGCCCGGAGCAGAGTGTCCCAAACCAGACGGCGGGGGATAGGCCAGTTGGCTACATATATTAAAAGGTCGTACTCGTTGTTTACGTTCCGGCTCCATACAGGAAAACGGAGATCATAGCAAACCAACAGGCAGATATTCCATCCACGATAGGGGATGATAAGTCGTTTGTCACCGACCGAAAAATGTTCGGCTTCCCTTCCCATACGAAACAGGTGACGTTTGTCATAATAGAATTCTTCTCCTTCCGGTGTCAGGAAGAAGGCCCGATTATAGAACTGGTCGTTTTCAGTTGCTATATAACTTCCACAAATGGCTAGCTGAAATTGGGCAGCCCATTGTTTGAGTATTGTAATGGTTGCTCCGGAGTTCGGCTCTGCCAGCATTTTACTCTGCATGCTGAATCCGGTGGAAAACATCTCCGGTAAAACAACAATCTCCGTTATTCCACGAAGACTTTGCAGCTTTTCGTGGAGCAAACGGAGATTTTCTTGTTTATTTTCCCAAACAATATCGGTTTGTATGATAGAAATACGGATAGACTCCATGATAACTAAGTATTAAGTAATAAGTATTAAGTATTAAGTATTAAGCCGTGCGGATAAGTATATCAAAAGCTACGATTAATACTTAATACCTAATACTTAAATCATATTTCTCCAAGAGCAAAATTCTCCGGATGTTTTCCTTTGAAATCCTTGAAATAAAGTTTGATTTCTCTCATGTCCTTATTAATATCTCCTGACGGCATGATAGCTTTCGTTGCCGAAATCGTTTTCTTGCTGTAATCAATACCAATCAGGACGATAGGAACCTGTGCTTTCAAAGCTATAAAATAAAAACCTTTTTTCCAGTTTGGATTCGCTTTGCGGGTTCCTTCGGGAGTGATAGCCAAATTAAACTTTTTATATTTAGCAAAATTATGAACCATCTGATCTACTAGCGAAGTTTTTCGGCTACGGTTGACGGGAATTCCGCCAACTGCTTTGAAAAAAACTCCAAGTGGAAAGAAAAACCATTCTTTTTTCATCATGAAACTTGTCTTACGGCCTATAGCACCATAAAATAGTTTTCCAATAAATAAATCAAGGTTTGTTGTGTGTGGAGCGGCACATATCACGCATTTATCATAATTAGGCACCGTAACGTTTGTCTTCCATCCTAACAGGCGGTAATAGATAAAGCTATAAATTGCTTTTTTCATTCTGTTGTTAGTTCAATTTCCCTATAGCTTCAATAATCTCGTTTACCTTTGCATTAAAATCAGCACGGAATTTCTTATAAAAACCTTTCACGTTGCCCGGTTCTGTGTGGCTGATGCGAGTGACAAACTCATCCTGCATCTTCAGTACCTCTGCCATCAGTTCATCTGCTTTTACCTTGTCTGTGCCAGGGATAAACATACTGTTGATTAAACACTCGGTGAATAATTCTCCTGCGATATAGTTTACGTTCTTTTTGAGTTCTCTTCTACTTGCCATAATCTTTACATTTAATGGTGAATAATAAAAATACTTGCGGTAAAGATAGGCACTTTCTTTGATTCTAGCGAATAATATAGGGAAAAACATTATTCAGGCCTTCATCTTCTTAACTCTATCTCTTCATTTAAATAATTTCACAGGCTATTATTGATGGAATAACGGTTTGATTGTGATCCTGAATAGTATTTATATGATTTACTTGTTAATCTGCGTTTCAATAAATTCCTATTTAGTTCATTTCGGATCACTAATGAGTAATTTATTTAGTTCAACAGTTGATAGGGTAAGTCACTTACTTAACCAATGTTGGTTATGTATGAGCCAAATGTTATTTTTAGTGAAGCGGTAGCCCGAGAAATAATATAGAATTTACCTAACGGACAAACGTACGTTATCTACCGTGTGAATATCCGTTACCCACCGGACGAGCATCAACAACCTGCCGGACGAGAGTCGGTCATCTGCCGGACGAACAACTCATGAGGGACACGGGAATAGAAACGGCACCGACAAAGTGATCCGGACCGACAGCGGTAGCAACCAAAGCCATTTTCTCTGCCCTATATTATTGCTATTATTTATAACAGAAATAATACTTTTCTCTTCTCTACTTTACTCTACTGGTTTTCGTTGGCTTTTCCCCCTTTACTGGCAGGCGTTTCAGCGCTTTGTACAGCCCTCTTTGGATACCCTCGTTTTTGTATCGGTTTCACTTGTTTTCTCACCGAAGTACAAGAATAACTTTCACGTGAATGACGGTGTTTCTCTTATTTTTCTTTTTTATAATAGCTGCAATCATAAAGTAGGTTATTTTTGTTCTTTCTCTTAATTTATTGTATAATCTAAAATAACTAATGATGCAAAAAATTAATAAAAATGGATTTAGCCAATGTGCCGGAGCGTACATTGAGCGTTTGCGGAAAGAAGGGCGATATTCTACCGCTCATGTTTATAAGAATGCTCTTTTTTCTTTTAGTAAGTTTTGTGGAACATTGAACATATCGTTCAGGCAAGTCACGCGAGAATGTTTACGTTGCTATGGACAGCATCTTTACGAGTCCGGATTAAAGCTCAATACGATTTCTACTTATATGCGTATGCTTCGTAGTATCTACAATCGGGGAGTAGAAGCGGGAAGTGCCCCTTATGTTCCCCGGTTGTTTCATGATGTTTATACAGGCGTGGATATCCGGCAAAAGAAAGCATTGTCTGTGACCGAGTTACACAAACTTCTATATGAGGATCCGAAATCCGAACGTTTGCGTCGTACGCAGACGATTGCCGCTTTAATGTTTCAGTTTTGTGGAATGTCATTCGCAGATTTGGCGCATTTAGAGAAGTCGGCTTTAGACCGGAATGTGCTTCAATATAATCGTATCAAGACTAAAACACCAATGAGCCTGGAAATTCTCGAAAGTGCAAAGGAGATGATGAATCAGCTTCGAAGCAATAAACCTGCTCTTCCTGATTGTCCCGACTATTTATTCGATATTTTACATAGTGATAAGAAGCGAAAAGATGAAAAAGCATATAAGGAATATCAGTCTGCTCTTCGTAGATTTAATAATTGTTTGAAGGATTTGGCGAGAGCGTTGCGCTTAAATTCGCCTGTCACTTCATATACTTTCCGACATTCTTGGGCCACTACTGCCAAATACCGCGGAGTTTCTATTGAAATGATAAGTGAATCGTTGGGGCACAAATCTATTAAAACCACACAAATATATCTGAAAGGCTTTGGATTAAGAGAACGTACAGAAGTAAATAGAAAGAATTTATCTTACGTTAGAGATTGCAATGCAGGCAGGTGATATATAGACAAAACTTTAATAATCAGCATTTAAATGTATCTGTTACTTCTTAGGTAACGGAATCAAATATGACGCAAAGATAGACAAAAATATAAATAGCAAACAAATATTCTCCCATTTTTTTTCGTTTTATCTGATGCATACGGCAAAAAAAAATCCGAACATGAAATAATTATATCTTCATGCCCAATGATTTATATGTCCTGTTTTAAAAAGAATTTTCCCCTTCGCTAAAGGCAAAAGCTCTTCTCTCACTGTAATTGTCGATGTTTTTCTCTGTTCTCATTCCGGTTGGTCTCGATTGTGTGTTTACTGTTACCTAAGAAGTAACAGAATTATATAAGGTAAAAATAGTGGATTAATCAAAAAAGTTTTGAGAATATCTCTATTTAAAAGTATAACATACAAATAAAGATGAAACAAACTAAAGCGGCTTTTAGGAATAAGCCATTTATTTCGTTAAAAGGTAGTATTCTATTTCTGATACTCATTCCGATGAGCGGTCTGATTCATGCGCAATATTCCATGGGAACAACGGGGCAGTTGATGATACCTACCGCTGAAATGCAAGAGACCGGTACATTTACGGGAGGAGTCAATTTCTTACCAGAACAGGTTACTCCATCGGTTTTCAGTTTCCCTACCATGAACTATTTTGTAGATATGACTCTTTTCTCTTTTATCGAATTCACTTATCGGATGACATTACTCAAAATGACAACCGGCACAGGCAGAACGGGTTATCATAATCAGGACCGTTCTAATACGATTCGCATTCGTCCAATAAAAGAAAGCCGCTATTTTCCGGCTGTTGTGATTGGTGGAGATGATCTTTTGACTGAGAAGAAGACTCCATATTGGGGAGCTTATTATGGTGTGTTGACAAAGACTATCGGATTTCGTTCAGGAGATCAATTGGCTGTCACAGCCGGATGGTATATTCATCAAGGCGATTGCCGGGTATTTAATAAAGGACCTTTCGGAGGTGTCCGTTACACGCCTTCTTTTTGCAAAGAATTGAAATTGATGGTGGAATATGATACGCATGGATGGAATATGGGGGCTGCCATGCGCTTTTGGAAGCATTTGTCCGTCAATGTGTTTACTCGTGAATTTACGTGTGTTTCCGCTGGTCTGCGGTATGAATGTACATTAATACATTAAAAGAAGATGAAAAGGATTGTTAGTGTGACTGCTGTTTTTCTCTGTGGTATTTCTTTGTTACAGGCACAGCCAGTTCGTGTGAGTGAGACACTGAAAGAATTGGAAATGGAGAATATTTCAGTTGTGGAGAAAAGGGACACGATAACTGCGGCTTTTGAGACCTCTGCCTATAGAGGTATTTATAATGGAATCGGTATTGCTATACGCCATTTGGTTGCTATACCGGAAATACCGACTTTGCAGCTACTTATATTAGATAATGCCCTACCACAATTATGTATAACTATCCCTGCAGATTTGATTCAAAAATGTCAGTCCGGTGAATGTACGTTGGATGAAGTGTATCGTAAGATGGGGATGACTACTTCTACCGGAACTGCTGTGCGTCAGCTGAAAGGTGTAAAACGAAAAGAAAGTTCTTTCGGTAAGGTAGATTTTGTGATATATCCCAACGTGATGTTAGTCAATAATGTAACTTATAAGTTGTATAAGGCGGCACTCGAGTTGCAACCTGCCCTGGAAATGCAATTATGGAAAGGAGCTTCGCTACGGATGCAGGTTTCTTTGCCTATTGTAAGTAATGAAGATGGTAAGTGGAACTGCGTTCGCTTGGGATTCATGGCTTTGCGTCAGGATTTTCGCTTGGCTAACCATTGGAAAGGATACCTCACTGGCGGTAGTTTCTCTAATGACCGTCAGGGACTTGCTGCAGGAATCGGCTATTTTTCAGCAAACGGCAGGTGGACGGTAGAAGGTGGAGGAGGAATTACCGGTTCTTCCCATTTCTATGGCAGTGACTGGAAAATGAGTAAGTGGAAAAGAGTCAATGGACAGATTAGCGTAGGATATTATGTGCCGGAAGTGAATACCTTGGTGAAAGTAGAAGGGGCCCGCTTTATTTATGGAGATTATGGAGTACGCGGAACTCTTTCACGCTATTTCGGCGAATATATTGTAGGTATATATGGTATGTACACAGATGGAGCAACGAATGCAGGGTTTAATTTCTCTATTCCATTACCGGGAAAGAAACGCAGGCGACATCTGCTACGGGTGATGCTTCCCGAATATTTTGCTTTTCAGTATGATATGCGTAGCGGGAATGAATACGCTCATCGTTCATTGGGCGAAAGTTATAGTGTTGAACCTAAGTCGGCAGAGAATTCACACTTCTGGCAGCCGGATTATATTCGATATTATTTGATTAGAACGAGTGAGAAGTGAAACATGATTGATATTTAAACTAGTATTTTTAACAAATTTGAACATTATGAAAAGTGTAAAATGGTTTTATGTGGGTGCCATGGCGATAGCCTTGGGTATGTTAACTTTTGCGACAGTAGCCTGTCACGATGATGATGACGATCCGAAACCGGCAGAAGGGGAAGTTGTTGAAACTCCGAAACCGGTTGTAGAGTATTACATTATGGGGACGGTGACTTCCGGAGGAGCAGCAATGGATGGGGCAAAGGTAAAAGTGGGTAGTAAAAATTACACAACCGACTCGAATGGTAAGTTCTCTGTTACAGAAAGTGCTACAGGTACTTATAGTATTGAAGCGTCTTCTAATGGATATCTTTCACAGAAAACGTCAGTTGTCATTGCAAATAATGCAGAGAATCGTAGTGTGGTAACGGTAGCTCTGGCTTTGACAAAGGAGAGTCCGAAAACTGCTGTGTCAATAGAGGCTACAGGAGAAACTAAAGTAGAGGATAATAGTGAATCGAATCAGGCAATTGAAAAGCCGGGAGAAGTTGCTCCGGAAGAAGTGGTAGAGGATAAACCGCTCGTGAAAGTCGAACTGACAATACCGGAAGATGCAATTGAGGCATCTCAACAACAAGCAGGAATTGTTGAAGATGGTAAAGTCAACATTAGTGTGACAACCTTTGTTCCTGCTCCTGAAGAAGTAACTACTGAAGTAAAGGCAGAGGACGTGAATAGAGATGTACCTAAAAGCATACCTTTAGCTGCTGCTAAATTTGAACCGTCTGGTTTGAAATTTAAGAAGTCTGTTACGATTTCTATTCCTAATCCTATCCCTGGAATAACATTCGCTGATGCTGATATGATACTTACTTATCAGAATCCAAATACAGGAGAATGGGGGGATGCAAAAGATAATAATGGAAATGTAATTAAAAATATATCTTCTACTACAGAAAGTGGAGCTGTCACTGCATATACAGCCGAAGTCGATCACTTCTCTGCTTATGCTATAGAGAATAAAGTATATAGCAAGATTAGTAATGAAACTGTGACAACTAATATTCTAGGACAAGCTAGTCGTGATAATAGCGAGAATGCTAAAGCGGTGGCTGGCATTGAACTGAAATATAAGGAAAAGTCTGGTTGGGACTATGATAAGAATGATGCTGGTCTTGTTGCTGAAGTTAAATCGCAATTAGGAGCTGGTGCTAGTGCTGAAGATACAAAAACGGTGAATGCAATGGTTGCTTTTATGAAAACTCGTATGTTCTCATTAATGGGATCGGTATCTGGCATTACGGAAACTGAACGTGTTTATAACACTGTAAATGTAAACGGATATACTACCATGAGTTATACTTGCTATGCAAAAGTCCGTACTACCACGTTGACGGCTAATGTAAAGTTTAAGGGTACTGCAAAGTCTGTTTCGATTACAGCAACTCGTTATACCGGTACGGACCATCAATATAAAACGGTTACTTATAATCCGACACATAGCGGTGGTAAGGGTGGTAGTATCTAAGATGTTTTATAGTAAGGGGCTTAGATTCATTTGTAGCATTGAATCCCTGCCTTAGTCGATTAGAAAAAAGTACAGAGGTACTTCTTTACCTAATTGGCCCCATGCATCAGATTTTATTTTGATGCACATTTCCCCAAATATCAACTGTCTGTGAAGATCGTTGATATGACTTTGATACCGTTTGTCAAGTTGATGGCAGTATAATAAGTTTTTAATTATTCATTTTAAGATAAAACCCTTTTGAATATGCTCCTTTTCCAATAAACCCTTTGGGGCATGTTCATATAGAGTATAGAAGGAGGAGGTCACTGTGAAGCGGTCTCCTCTTTTGCTTTTCGAAAATACTGTATTACATTAGAAGTAATACCCTAAATTCACAAAGCAACTTCCTTTGTCCGTCTGATTGGAATATCCCAATGATATTTCCAATGGCCCGAAGATACTGTCCATTCCATAGCCTGCACTGATACCGAATAATTGCTTGCCTTTCAATATATCGAAGAAATTACTATCTGTTAGTCCGTAGTTACCCGTCAGTGTAAGATAATGAATGGCTCCCATGCGTTGTCTGAACTTAATAGATGCAATCATAATGGTGTTATCCATCAATTCCAGATTGGTAACCCCGGCAAATGGTAATTGCTGTGGAATATAGAAACCAGGTACGTCACCGCCAATGGCATTTTGCAGCGGGTAGGGAAAATCTCTTCCGATCAGGATACGTCCATAAATGGAAGGAATGATAGAGAAACGGCGGGTTACAGGAATGACGCTTGCCCACGAAGCATTCAGTGCTGAAAATGGAGCGTGTTCGTTGTATTGTGCCATATTATCCGTATAGAGTGAATAGGCGGCTCTGAAGTCACTTCCTTTAGAAGGGAAACGTCCTTTATCATAGGTATTATATTGCACTTGGGCAAAATAACTTAGAAAGTGTTCGGATTCTACTTTCAGGTCGGAAATTTCAGGTTTCTTGAACAAGAAATCTTTGTATTTGTAATATTCAAAACGAAGACCGAGTCCGAAACGGAAATTCTTGTACCATACATCAGAGAAGCCGAATTCGGCCAGATGATATTTGTAAGTTGTATTATAGGCACGGTCGCCTTCCTCGTAAATATTGATATCATTGTATTGGAACATATACGAGAAGTTGAAATTACGCTGTTGCATTGGTTCCAGCGTATAGTCTATGCGGGCAGCATATCGTTTACCCAACCGACCGGTAAGAGCCAGGCGGGAAGGAATACGAGTTTTGAGGTCTGCTGTTGCATTGACCAACAAAGATGCGATCTCTTCCGAATCGAAACGGATGCCCAGGTTGATTCTTCTTTCATATTTTTCCTGTAACAGGAAGTTGAGGTGATAACCTTCAGGTGTCTCTTTCAACGTATAACTGGCACTGGAGTAGGACTGACTGCCACGTAACTGATACAGGGCCTGTTCTATTTGTTGAGTGGAAATATCGCTGTTTTCTTTCAGATTACATTTCTTCATCAACCATTTTTTATCATCCACCTCTACACCGGAAAATGAGATGTCCGTCACATAAACCGTACGCGCATTAGAAAGAGAAGAATAAGGACCATGTTGTTTCGGGGTATAATCTTCGGCTATTCCTATTTTCTTTTTCAAAGCAAGCAATGAACCCCATTGGGCTTTTGCTGCTTCTTCGCCTCTACGCATCAGGGTATCAATGGCGGCTGGAGTAAAACTGGCGGATGAATATCCATCTACATTGACACGGATATAGGTATCTGTGAGATCTACATTTTTTTCATGGTTAGACTGACAGGTGATATCTACAATTTGTCCCAGAATGTCGGGGACGCTATTGAGCTTGTCAGCCTTCTTCAGAGCATTCTGTACGTCTACTCCGATAATAATATCGGCCCCCATGGCTTTCACAACATCTGCCGGATAGTTGTTTACAATGCCACCGTCCACTAATACCATACTGTCTTGCCGTACCGGAGTAAATACACCGGGGATAGCCATACTGGCACGCATGGCAGTAGAGAGTATTCCGTCATGGAATACAATTTGTTCTCCATTAACAACATTGGCTGCTACACAGGCAAAAGGAATGGGAAGTTTATTAAAGTCGATAGAGTCATGATACCCTACGGTAAGGTCTGAAAATAGATTAGCCAGATTCTGTCCTTTCATGATTCCTCCGGTAGCGGCATCTTTGGGAGTTTTGGTGAAAGGAATAGAGACTGTATATTTTTCAGATCGCTCACGATCTGTTAATGACATGGCACTTCTTTTGATACGGTCACTCAATAGGAATGTCCAATCTTGTTTTCGTACCATGCTATCCAATTGTTCCGGAGTATAACCGATGGCATAAAGACCGCCTACGATAGCTCCCATGCTGGTGCCGGCTATATAATCAATAGGAATTCCGGCTTCTTCGATCACTTGCAGTGCTTTGATGTGTGCCATTCCTTTAGCACCGCCGCCGCTTAGAACGACACCTACCTTTTTTCTTTGTTCCTGAGAATGCAAAGAAAAAGGCAATAAGATGCCAATTGATAAAACTAATGTTGAAAAGATTTGTTTTTTCATTAGGACATGGTCTAGTATTGATGTTTAATATAATACAAATGTAGAGCATAATTTGTTTAGTTGTTGAAATGGGAATTAAAAAAAATGTTCCAAAAGTCGGAAATGTGGATAATTTCTACATTTTATCTGGTGGATTCTACATTTCTACATTTCTTAAGGCAAAATATAATAGACTGAATACCAGTAAATAATAGGTGTAATGAATTTTGGCATACTAATTGCAAGAAAGAGTATAGAACAAACATAAGTTAAATTAAATAATAAGATTCGATATGAGATTATTCTTTTCGAAACATGAGTTGAAACTGAGGAGAAAGAGAACCATTGCTGCTATTATATGTGTGGTACTTGTGTTGGGTGTGTATTGGATACTGACCCGACCTCAGAAGGCTGCGCCGGAAATGCCGACAGTCATTGTAGAACCGGTAGTGAAAGATGATGTAGAGATATACGGGGAGTATGTAGGGCGTATTCGTGCCCAACAGTTCGTCGAAGTCCGTGCCCGGGTGGAAGGCTATCTGGAAAATATGCTTTTTGCCGAAGGTACATATGTCAATAAGAATCAGGTTTTGTTTGTCATTAATCAGGACCAGTATCGTGCCAAAGCTGATAAGGCCAGAGCGCAGTTGAAAAAAGACGAAGCGCAGGCTTTGAAGGCGGAGCGTGATTTAAAACGTATCCGTCCGTTGTTTGAGCAGAATGCTGCAAGCCAGTTGGATTTGGATAATGCGGAAGCTGCTTATGAAAGTGCTGAGGCAACGGTAGCCATGAGTGAGGCGGATTTGGCACAGGCTGAATTGGAGCTGGGCTACACCATTGTCCGTTCGCCTTTGTCGGGACACATTAGTGAAAGAAATGTGGATTTGGGTACGTTAGTGGGACCCGGGGGAAAATCATTGCTTGCTACTATTGTGAAGAGTGATACGGTGTTGGTTGATTTTAGTATGACGGCACTCGATTATCTGAAGAGTAAAGAAAGAAATATTAATTTGGGACAGCAGGATTCTACCCGTTCCTGGCAGCCCAATATTACCATAACATTGGCAGATAACACAGTCTATCCATTCAAAGGATACGTGGATTTTGCCGAACCCCAGGTGGATCCTCAAACCGGCACTTTCTCTGTACGTGCAGAAATGCCTAATCCGAAACAAGTATTGTTGCCGGGACAGTTTACAAAGGTGAAATTGTTGCTGGATGTTCGTGAAGGAGCACTCGTTGTTCCAATGAAAGCCGTTACCATCGAAAAGGGTGGAGCATATATTTATACCATGCGCAGGGATAATGCAGTAGAGAAACGTTTTATCGAATTAGGACCGGAAGTCGGGAATAATGTGGTGGTAGAAAGAGGATTGGCAGAAGGAGAAATGGTAGTTGTAGAAGGGTTCCATAAGTTGACTCCGGGTATGAAAGTACGGGTGAGCCAACCGGATGCAGAAGCCCAGGATAGTATAACTGCGACAAAAAATGAAGTGGCCGGGGCGAAAGAAAATGTTACCGGAACGAAGGATAACGCGAAAGGAGAATAAACGATGAAAGTTACTTTTTTTATAGATAGGCCGGTCTTTTCGGCTGTAATCTCCATCGTGATTGTGATTGTCGGTATTATTGGTCTGACGATGCTTCCGGTGGATCAATACCCGCAGATTACTCCTCCGGTGGTGAAGATTAGTGCTTCTTATCCGGGTGCGAGTGCACTTACTGTATCACAGGCAGTAGCTACCCCGATTGAGCAGGAAATCAATGGTACTCCGGGGATGCTTTATATGGAATCAAATAGTTCTAACTCCGGAGGTTTTTCGGCAACAGTTACTTTTGATGTATCTGCTGATCCGGATTTGGCAGCTGTTGAGATTCAGAATCGTGTGAAACTGGCAGAATCCCGTTTGCCGGCGGAAGTGATTCAGAATGGTATTTCGGTAGAAAAACAGGCTCCCAGTCAGTTGATGACGCTTTGTTTGACTTCTACCGACCCAAAGTTCGATGAGATTTACTTGAGTAACTTTGCTACCATCAATGTGCTCGATGTGATTCGCCGTATTCCCGGAGTGGGACGTGTATCCAATATCGGTAGCCGTTATTATGCCATGCAGATATGGGCGCAGCCGGATAAGCTGGCAAACTTCGGACTGACCGTACAGGATTTGCAGAATGCATTGAAAGATCAGAATCGTGAATCAGCAGCGGGTGTGCTGGGACAACAGCCTGTACAAGGATTGGATATCACGATTCCTATCACGACACAGGGACGTCTTTCCACTGTAGGACAATTTGAAGATATCGTAGTACGTGCCAATGCGAATGGTTCTATCATTCGATTGAAAGATGTGGCACGTGTATCGCTGGAAGCTTCTTCGTATAATACAGAGAGTGGTATCAACGGTGAAAATGCTGCCGTGCTTGGTATTTATATGTTACCGGGTGCTAATGCGATGGAAGTGGCCGAGAGAGTAAAAGAGGCAATGGATGAGATTAGTAAGAACTTTCCGGAGGGATTGAGCTATGAGATTCCGTTCGATATGACGACTTATATTTCCGAATCTATCCATGAAGTATATAAGACGTTGTTTGAAGCGTTGGTATTGGTGGTTCTGGTAGTTTATTTATCCTTGCAGAGCTGGCGTGCAACGTTGATTCCGGTAGTGGCGGTGCCTATTTCATTGATCGGTACTTTCGGATTCATGTTGATTTTCGGTTTCTCATTGAATATCCTGACATTGCTCGGATTGATCCTTGCGATCGGTATTGTGGTGGATGATGCGATTGTGGTGGTGGAAGGTGTGGAACATATCATGGAAACGGAGCACCTAAGTCCTTATGAAGCTACGAAAAAAGCGATGAACGGACTTGCCAGTGCTTTGATTGCCACTTCGCTGGTATTGGCGGCTGTGTTCGTCCCGGTTAGCTTTTTAAGTGGGATTACAGGACAGTTGTATCGCCAGTTTACGGTGACAATTGTAGTATCCGTGCTTATTTCTACGGTCGTGGCTCTGACATTGAGTCCGGTGATGTGTTCGCTGATTCTGAAACCGGATAGCGGGAAGAAAAAGAATATCGTTTTCCGGAAGATTAATGAATGGCTGGGTATCGGTAGTAATAAGTATGTAGCTGCCGTAACTCGTACAATTAAGCATCCTCGTCGAGTTTTGAGTGCTTTTGGTATGGTGTTGATTGCTATCATGTTGATTCATCGCATTATTCCGACCAGTTTCTTACCTGTGGAAGATCAGGGATATTTCAAGATTGAATTGGAACTGCCGGAAGGGGCTACTCTGGAACGTACCCGTATCGTGACAGAGCGTGCCATTGCTTATCTGGAAAAGAACCCGTACATTGAGTATATACAGAATGTAACGGGAAGTAGTCCTCGTGTCGGAAGTAACCAGGGACGTGCAGAACTGACGGTGATCCTGAAACCTTGGGAGGAACGGAAGAGTACCACTATTGAGAAGATCATGCATACGGTAGAGAAACATCTTGAGGAATATCCGGAATGTAAAGTCTATCTGTCCACTCCTCCGGTTATTCCGGGGCTCGGTAGTTCGGGAGGTTTTGAGATGCAGCTGGAAGCTCGTGGAGAAGCCACTTTTGATAATTTGGTAGACGCGACAGATACATTAATGTACTACGCATCCAAACGCAAAGAGTTGGCGGGCTTGTCATCTTCTTTGCAGTCGGAAATCCCACAACTCTATTTTGATGTGGATCGAGACAAAGTGAAGATGCTGGGTGTACCTTTGGCTGATGTGTTTTCTACCATGAAGGCTTATACCGGTTCGGTTTATGTGAACGACTTTAATATGTTCAACCGTATATATAAGGTTTATATTCAGGCAGAAGCTCCTTATCGCGAACACAAAGACAATATTAATTTGTTTTTTGTGAAAGCCTCCAATGGAGCGATGGTACCATTGACTTCTCTGGGAAATGCATCATATACCACAGGACCGGGAAGTATCAAACGTTTCAATATGTTTACTACGGCCGTTATTCGTGGAGCAGCTGCGCAAGGATATAGTTCCGGACAGGCGATGGAGATCATGGAACAGATTGCCCGCGATCATCTTCCCGATAATATCGGACTGGAATGGAGCGGCCTTTCCTATCAGGAGAAGCAGGCGGGAGGTCAGACGGGTATGGTGATGGCACTGGTATTCTTGTTCGTTTTCCTCTTCCTTGCTGCACAATACGAAAGTTGGACAGTGCCTATTGCTGTGTTGCTTTCTTTACCTGTGGCTGCTTTGGGAGCCTATTTGGGAGTATGGGTTTGCGGATTGGAAAACGATGTCTATTTCCAGATTGGCTTGGTTATGTTGGTCGGACTTGCCGCTAAGAATGCAATTTTGATTGTAGAGTTCGCAAAGGTGCAGGTAGATAAAGGTGAAGACTTGGTGCAATCGGCCATATACGCAGCCAAATTGCGTTTCCGTCCGATTCTGATGACCTCTCTTGCCTTTGTGCTCGGTATGCTTCCGATGGTACTGGCAAGTGGTCCGGGTTCGGCAAGCCGGCAGGCAATCGGTACAGGTGTATTTTTCGGAATGATATTTGCCATCGTATTTGGTATCATTCTTGTGCCGTTCTTCTTTGTGATGGTGTATAAAACAAAGTCGAAAATCTTAAAACATAAGAAATAATGAAACGAAAGAAACTATATATTGCTATCCTGTTACTTGCCGGAGTACTGACTTCCTGCAAGGTAGGGAAAAGCTATGTCCGTCCTGATCTTCATTTACCCGACAGCTTGGAAAGATCACAGGATTCGGTTAGCTTCGGTGACCAGGACTGGAGGGATATTTATACAGATGCTACATTGAGAAGTCTGATAGAGCGTGCATTGGATCATAATAAAGATATGCTGATTGCTGCTGCCCGTGTGAAAGAAATGGCTGCGCAGAAACGAATTTCTACGGCTGCATTGCTTCCGGATATTAAAGGAAAAGTGACAGGGGAACGCGAACTCGAGAATCATGGAGGAGATGCTTTCAAGAGATCGGATACCTTTGAAGCACAATTCCTCGTTTCGTGGGAAGTCGATCTTTGGGGAAATCTGCGTTGGGCGCGTTCGGCCAGCATTGCCGAGTATCTGCAATCTATTGAAGCACAACGTGCATTGCAGATGACGATTGTGGCTGAAGTGGCACAGGCTTACTATGAACTGGTAGCTTTGGATACAGAGCTTGATATTGTCAAACAGACATTGAAAGCCCGTGAAGAAGGGGTGCGCCTGGCGCGTATCCGGTTTGCCGGTGGATTGACTTCCGAGACTTCCTATCGACAGGCACAAGTGGAGTTGGCACGTACGGCCACTTTGGTTCCTGACTTGGAACGTAAAATCTCCCTGAAAGAGAACGATATTGCTTATCTTGCGGGTGAATATCCTAATAAGATAGCCCGTTCCCGTTTGCTTCAGGAGTTTAATTCTCCGGAAACACTTCCTGTAGGGTTGCCGTCTACTTTGTTGGAACGCCGTCCCGACATTCGTCAGGCAGAGCAGAAATTGATTGCTGCCAATGCAAAAGTAGGAGTGGCCTATACGAATATGTTCCCGCGTCTTGCCCTGACAGGTGGTTTCGGTAGTGAAAGTACTTCTTTGTCGGAACTCTTGAAATCTCCCTATGCAGTTATGGAAGGAGCTTTATTAACTCCTATCTTTGGTTGGGGAAAGAACCGTGCGGCATTGAAAGCGAAAAAGGCTGCTTATGAGGCTGAAGTACATAGTTATGAGAAATCCGTACTGGAAGCTTTCAAGGAAACACGTAATGCGATTGTCAACTTCAACAAGATTAAGGAAGTGTACGAACTTCGTGCCAATCTGGAACGTTCAGCCAAGAGCTACATGGACCTGGCACAATTACAGTACATCAATGGAGTCATCAACTATCTGGATGTGTTGGATGCCCAACGTGGATACTTTGATGCCCAAATCGGATTGAGTAATGCCATTCGTGACGAGTTGATTGCGGTGGTTCAACTTTATAAGGCTCTTGGCGGAGGCTGGGAGCAGAATCCCTAGAATTATATTATAAATTAGCTCGCTGAAGAAAACGTAAAGGCTATCTCCTACGTCGGGAGATAGCCTTAATTTTTCTTTCTTCTTTCTTTTGTCTTAAAAACAACAGAAGAAGAATTTTTATAATTCGGAAAAAAATGCGAAATTTGCAACGCTTTTCAAGTTTGACAAGAAACTTACTAACACCTTTAAATAAAAAATTAAAGAAAATGACTAAAAGTGCATTGCAAATCGCAAGGGCTGCTTACCAGCCCAAACTTCCGAAAGCATTGGCATCAGGAGCTGTTAAGGCTGTAGCAGGTGCTGCTACTCAATCTGTAGCCGATCAGGAAGCTATCAAAGCATTATTCCCGAACACGTATGGAATGCCGTTGATTACATTCGAAGCTGGTGAAGCTGTTGCTCTTCCCGCTATGAATGTAGGTGTAATTCTTTCCGGTGGTCAGGCTCCGGGCGGACACAATGTAATCTCCGGTTTGTTCGATGGTATCAAGAAATTGAACCCGGAAAACAAATTATATGGTTTTATTCTGGGTCCTGGTGGTCTGGTAGATCACAACTATATGGAGCTGACTGCTGATATCATCGACGAATACCGTAACACAGGTGGTTTCGATATCATCGGTTCCGGACGTACGAAGCTGGAAGCTGAAAGCCAGTTTGAAAAAGGACTTGAAATCATCAAACAACTGGGCATCAAGGCACTGGTTATTATTGGTGGGGACGACTCTAATACAAATGCTTGTGTATTGGCTGAATACTATGCTGCTAAGAAGTATGGTGTACAGGTAATCGGTTGCCCGAAAACAATTGACGGTGACTTGAAGAACGATATGATTGAAACTTCTTTCGGTTTCGATACAGCTTGTAAGACTTATGCTGAAGTAATCGGTAACATCCAACGTGACTGTAACTCTGCACGTAAATACTGGCACTTCATCAAATTGATGGGTCGTTCGGCTTCTCACATCGCACTGGAATGTGCTTTGCAAGTACAGCCTAACGTATGTATCATTTCAGAAGAAGTGGAAGCAAAAGATATGTCTTTGGACGATGTAGTAACATCTATCGCTAAAGTGGTAGCAGACCGTGCAGCACAAGGACACAACTTCGGTACAGTTTTGATTCCGGAAGGATTGGTAGAGTTCATTCCTGCCATGAAACGTCTGATTGCTGAATTGAATGACTTCCTGGCTGCTAATGCTGAAGAATTCGGTCAGATTAAGAAATCTCACCAACGTGATTATATCATCCGCAAACTTTCTCCGGAAAACTCTGCTATTTATGCTAGTCTGCCGGAAGGTGTTGCCCGTCAGTTGACTTTGGATCGTGACCCGCACGGAAACGTTCAGGTATCATTGATCGAAACTGAAAAACTGTTGTCTGAAATGGTAGCTACTAAGTTGGCTGCATGGAAAGAAGAAGGCAAGTATGTTGGTAAATTTGCTGCTCAACACCACTTCTTCGGTTATGAAGGACGTTGTGCTGCTCCGTCAAACTTTGACGCTGACTATTGCTACTCTTTGGGTTACACAGCTTCTATGTTGATTGCTAACGGTAAGACTGGTTATATGTCTTCTGTACGTAACACAACAGCTCCTGCTGCCGAATGGATTGCTGGTGGTGTGCCTATTACTATGATGATGAACATGGAACGTCGTCACGGTGAAATGAAGCCGGTTATCCAGAAAGCATTGGTAAAACTGGATGGTGCTCCTTTCAAAGCATTTGCTTCACAGCGCGAACGTTGGGCTATCGAAACGGATTATGTATATCCGGGTCCGATCCAATACTTCGGTCCTACAGAAGTTTGCGACCAGGCAACTAAGACTTTGCAACTGGAACAAGCTAAATAAATACACTTCAGAGCAGTTGTTGATACAACAGTTGCAATGAAGGGTTCTTTCAGGCACGGATTACGCGGATTAATACGGTTTTTAGTTATTTCTTATAACCCTGTATTCCGTGTAATCCGTGCCTATCTCTAAAAACATTGATCGTTTAAAGTAAATGCCGCAACGCAACAACCCGATGTCTGCCGTACAGAAGAAAAGAACTGTTTCCACTACCAAAAGAAAGGGAACGACTTCTTCTTCCAAGACTTCCCGTACCTCAAAAAAGGAACAGGTGAAGCATCGAACTGTGATGCCTACCTGGCTTCGTAATATTCTGGCAGTGATAATTGTCGGTTGTTTCTCCGTCGCTTTCTATTATTTCTTTATCCGCCCTTATGCTTATCGATGGAAACCTTGCCATGGCTTAAAGGAATATGGTGTCTGCATCCCTGACGGATATGATATTCATGGTATTGACATTTCTCACTATCAGGGAAAGATTGACTGGAAGAAGCTGTTGCAGAATAAAGAGACGGCTACTCCTTTGCATTTTGTCTTTATGAAGGCAACAGAAGGAGGAGATCATAACGATACCACATTTGAGGCAAATTTTGCCAATGCCCGTAATCATGGATTTATCCGTGGCGCTTATCATTTTTATATTCCAAGCACGGATGCTTTGAAACAGGCGGACTTCTTTATTCGCACGGTAAAACTTGTTTCCGGTGATTTACCTCCCGTACTTGATGTAGAAGTGACCGGGCGGAAGGAAAAAAAGGAATTACAGCAAGGCATCAAACGCTGGCTCGACCGGGTGGAATCTCATTATGGAGTGAAGCCTATTCTTTATACCTCTTATAAATTTAAAACCCGTTATCTGGACGACTCTATCTTCAATGCATACCCTTACTGGATTGCCCATTATTATGTGGACTCTGTGCGGTATCAGGGAAAATGGCACTTTTGGCAACATACGGATGTAGGAAGTGTCCCCGGCATTAAAGAAGACGTAGATTTGAATGTGTTCAATGGCTCGTTAGAGGAACTTAAAAAGCTGACAATTAAGTAACGGGTATTTCTTTTCCCTACAACTTATCTCTTCTCATATTTGTTATAATCGTATTATTACTAAAAAAAAACGATTATGAACTTTGATATAGCTATTATTGGTGGTGGTCCGGCCGGGTACACAGCTGCCGAACGGGCAGGGGCCAACGGATTAAAGGCCGTTCTTTTTGAGAAAAAGGCAATGGGGGGAGTATGTCTCAATGAGGGGTGTATTCCTACTAAAACTTTGTTATATTCTGCTAAAATACTGGATAGCATCAAGAGTGCTTCCAAATACGGCGTTTCTGCCGAATCTCCTTCGTTCGATTTATCCAAGATTATGAGCCGTAAAGATAAAACAGTAAAAATGTTGACGGGCGGTGTGAAGATGACTGTGAGTTCTTACGGAGTGGCTATTATAGAAAAGGAAGCTCTGATAGAAGGAGAGAAAGAGGGGAAAATACAAATCACTTGTGACGGAGAAACCTATTCCGTGAAATATTTGCTGGTATGTACCGGCTCTGATACAGTGATTCCTCCCATACCGGGGCTGTCAGAAATCAGCTATTGGACTTCCAAGGAGGCCTTGGAGATAAAGGAACTCCCTAAGACACTGGTCATTATTGGTGGCGGAGTGATCGGGATGGAGTTTGCTTCTTTCTTCAACAGTATGGGCGTGAAAGTACATGTGGTAGAAATGATGCCGGAGATTCTGGGAGCGATGGATAAGGAAACCAGTGGTATGCTTCGTGCCGAATATGCCAAACGGGGAGTCACTTTCTATTTGAATACGAAAGTGGTGGAAGTAAATCCTCATGGAGTTGTGATAGAAAAAGAAGGCAAGACGTCTACTATTGAAGCGGAGAAGATCTTGCTTAGTGTAGGACGTAAGGCAAATCTATCCAAGGTAGGACTGGACAAGCTGAATATAGAACTGCATCGGAATGGAGTGAAAGTAGACGAACATCTGTTGACTTCACATCCTCGTGTATATGCGTGTGGTGATATTACAGGCTACTCTTTATTGGCGCATACTGCTATCCGTGAAGCGGAAGTCGCCATCAATCATATTTTAGGAGTGGAAGACCGGATGAATTACGATTGTGTTCCGGGAGTCGTTTATACCAACCCTGAAGTGGCGGGAGTGGGAAAGACGGAAGAAGAACTGGTAAAATCAGGAGTTCCTTACCGTGTTTCAAAATTACCGATGGCTTATTCCGGACGGTTCGTTGCGGAGAATGAACAGGGAAACGGACTCTGTAAGCTGATTCAGGATGAAGATGGGAAGATTATCGGTTGTCACATGTTGGGAAATCCGGCATCAGAACTTATTGTGATAGCAGGTATTGCTATTCAGAGAGGGTACACGGTGGAGGAATTCCAGAAGACTGTGTTTCCACATCCTACGGTTGGAGAGATTTATCACGAAATTATGTTTTAACTCTTATTCCGCTTGATCTATGATTCGATGTATCTATAGTCCGTTTACTGATATTTACTTTCACTTGGCAGCAGAAGAGTATCTGTTGAAGCAGGGAAATGAAAATATTTTCATGCTTTGGCAGGATACTCCTTCTGTGGTAATAGGTAAGCATCAGCGGTTGCGGTCGGAAGTCGATAAGAAATGGGCGGAACAGGAACAAGTACATATTGCCCGTCGTTTTTCGGGTGGGGGAGCGGTGTACCATGATTTGGGCAATATCAATCTGACTTTTATAGAAACGGCTCCCCGATTGCCGGAATTTGTTACGTACTTGCAACGGACATTGGATTTCCTGAACTCTATAGGCCTGATGGCAAAAGGAGGCGAACGACTGGGGATTTATCTGAATGGATTGAAAATATCAGGGAGTGCGCAATGCGTACATAAGAATCGGGTGTTGTATCATTGCACTTTATTGTATGATACGGATCTGACAGCATTGCATAAAGCTTTGAATCCGGAACCGATGGTTGATGATGAAACTTTATCGTCAGTATATGCCGTTCCTTCCGTTCGGAGTGAGGTAACCAATATTCGGAGTTATTTACCGGAGGGAACTGTAACTGATTTTAAAGAGAAGGCTTTTCAGTATTTCAGTAAGTCCCAATCTGTCAGTGCTTTTACCGGGAAGGAAATAGAGGCTGTTAATCAGCTCCGGGAAGGGAAATATATTCAGAAAGAGTGGATATATAGTCGTTGATGTCCGGGCTGGCTTTGTCAGCATCCGGTTAAAATTTACTTAACTTAAAACTTTCTATTTCAGCCCGTTGTTGTAATATATCAAGGTTGAATAATAAATTTACTGTCTATGTCAAAATTCGAAATAAAAATGCCTAAGTTGGGCGAGAGTATAACCGAAGGGACAATCGTCTCTTGGTCTGTAAAGGTAGGTGATATGATTCAGGAAGACGATGTGCTTTTTGAAGTGAATACTGCCAAAGTAAGTGCGGAGATCCCTTCTCCCGTAGCGGGAAAAGTGGTGGAGATTTTATATAAGGAGGGCGATACGGTTGCTGTAGGAACAGTAGTCGCTATAATTGATTTGGATGGAGAAGAATCTTCAGGAACGGAGCCGGTAAGCGAAGGAGTTGTAAGAGAGGAAGCCGATGCTGGTCAGGTTGCTGCAAATGTTTCTGAAACATCACCATCATCACCATCATCAGCGGAAACTGCTAAAAACGAATCAGCGAATACTGCATCGAAACCTGTTGTTGCAGAGGAAGAACGTTGGTACTCTCCTGTTGTGATTCAGTTGGCGCGGGAAGCTAAAATTCCGAAAGAAGAGCTGGATGCTATACAAGGAACTGGTTATGAAGGGCGATTGAGTAAGAAAGATATAAAAGATTATATTGAAAAGAAGAAAAGAGGAGGTAGTGTTGAACCGAAGCCGGCATCTGTTGTTGCTGCCCCGGCCGCAAGCAAAACATCAGTTGCTGTTTCTTCTGAACAGGCAAGTCCGAAGGTTGCTCCTGTAGCAATGCCTGGAGTCGAAGTAAAAGAGATGGATCGTGTCCGCCGGATTATTGCCGACCACATGGTTATGTCTAAGAAAGTATCTCCTCACGTGACCAATGTAGTAGAAGTAGACGTTACCAAATTGGTACGTTGGCGTGAAAAGAATAAAGACGCTTTCTTCCGTCGCGAAGGAGTGAGACTGACTTATATGCCTGTGATAACGGAAGCCGTGGCAAAAGCATTGGCTGCCTATCCACAGGTGAATGTATCGGTAGATGGATACAATATTCTTTTCAAAAAGCATATTAATGTCGGTATTGCCGTCTCTTTGAATGATGGAAATCTGATTGTTCCTGTGGTGCATGATGCCGATCATCTGAATCTGAACGGGTTGGCTGTTGCCATCGATTCTCTGGCCTTGAAAGCAAGGGATAACAAATTAATGCCGGAAGATATTGATGGGGGTACATTTACGATAACCAATTTTGGTACATTCAAGAGCCTGTTCGGTACGCCAATCATTAATCAGCCGCAAGTAGCTATCCTGGGAGTAGGATATATTGAGAAGAAACCTGCTGTTGTAGAAACTCCGGAGGGTGATACGATTGCAATCCGGCATAAAATGTACTTGTCTTTGTCCTACGATCATCGGGTAGTAGATGGAATGTTGGGAGGTAACTTCCTGCATTTTATAGCCGACTATCTCGAAAATTGGAAAGGCTGATAACTGATTGTTTCATTCATTAAGAACTTCATTACTCATGAAAAAGAAATATGATATAAAAACTACAGATGTAGAAACCCTGAAAAAGTGGTATCATCTGATGACATTGGGGCGTGCCTTGGACGAAAAGGCACCGTCTTACCTGTTGCAATCTTTGGGTTGGTCTTATCATGCTCCCTATGCAGGGCATGATGGTATTCAACTTGCTGTCGGTCAGGTATTCACCCTCGGTGAAGATTTCCTGTTCCCATACTACCGGGATATGTTAACCGTGCTTTCCGCCGGAATGACCGCTGAAGAAGTTATCCTGAACGGTATTTCCAAAGCAACGGACCCGGGTAGCGGAGGACGTCACATGTCGAACCATTTCGCCAAACCGGAATGGCACATTGAAAACATCTCCTCTGCTACTGGTACACACGACCTTCACGCAGCAGGTGTGGCCAGAGCAATGGTATATTATGGACATAAAGGCGTAGCTATCACTTCTCACGGAGAGTCGGCTACTTCCGAAGGATTCGTTTACGAAGCTATCAATGGTGCCAGCCTCGAACGTCTTCCGGTGATTTTTGTAATACAAGATAATGGGTATGGTATTTCCGTACCCAAATCGGAACAGACTGCCAACCGTAAAGTAGCCGAAAACTTCTCGGGCTTCAAGAACCTGAAGATTATCTATTGTAACGGAAAGGATGTATTCGATTCGATGAATGCTATGACCGAAGCGCGGGAATATGCTATCAGTACCCGTAATCCGGTTATTGTGCAGGCGAATTGTGTCCGGATCGGTTCGCACTCCAATTCAGATAAACACACCTTGTATCGGGATGAGAATGAATTGGAATATGTGAAAGATGCTGATCCCTTGATGAAGTTCCGCCGGATGCTGCTGCGTTATAAACGTCTGACCGAGGAAGAACTGCAACAAATAGAAGCTGATGCAAAGAAAGAATTGTCTGCTGCCAACCGGAAGGCTTTGGCTGCTCCCGATCCCGATCCTAAAAGCATTTATGATTTTGTAATGCCCGAACCTTATCAGCCACAGAAATATAAAGATGGTACACATGAGGCGGAAGGGGAGAAGACTTTTCTGGTCAATGCCATTAATGAAACATTGAAAGCTGAATTCCGCTATAATCCCGATACCTTTATTTGGGGACAGGATGTGGCAAACAGGGAAAAAGGAGGCGTGTTTAATGTAACCAAAGGTATGCAGCAGGAATTCGGCGAAGCCCGTGTATTCAGTGCACCGATTGCGGAAGATTATATTGTAGGCACCGCCAATGGAATGAGTCGCTTTGATCCTAAAATTCATGTGGTGATTGAGGGAGCGGAGTTTGCCGATTATTTCTGGCCTGCCGTAGAACAATATGTGGAGTGTACACATGAGTACTGGCGTAGCAATGGGAAATTCGCTCCGAATATAACTCTGCGTCTGGCTTCCGGTGGCTATATCGGTGGAGGCTTGTATCATTCTCAAAACCTGGAGGGAGCTTTGACCACTTTACCGGGGGCACGTATTGTCTGCCCGTCTTTTGCGGATGATGCTGCCGGATTACTTCGTACCAGTATGCGATCCAAAGGCTTCACGCTGTTCCTTGAACCGAAAGCATTGTATAATTCGGTAGAAGCAGCGGCAGTAGTGCCGGAAGATTTTGAAGTACCTTTCGGAAAAGCACGTATTCGTCGTGAGGGATCAGATTTAAGCATTATTACCTATGGCAATACCACCCATTTCTGTCTGCACGCAGCAGAACGATTGGAAAAAGAAGGTGGCTGGAAAGTGGAAGTCATTGATATTCGCTCCTTGATTCCGTTGGATAAAGAGGCGATATTCGAATCGGTCAAGAAAACGAGCAAGGCATTGGTGGTTCATGAAGATAAAGTATTCTCCGGTTTTGGTGCGGAGCTTGCTGCTATGATTAGTGGAGAGATGTTCCGCTATCTCGATGGACCGGTGCAGCGTGTCGGTTCTACTTTTACTCCTGTCGGTTTTAATCCGATTTTGGAAAAGGAAATTTTGCCGGATGAGGCCAAGATATACGAGGCTGCCCGGAGATTATTGGAATATTAAATAGTGTGGATTATGAAAAAGATAGGTTTATTTTATGCTACCAAAGCCGAAAGAACGAGTTGGGTGGCAGAGAAAATACAGAAAGAATTCGGTAAGGAAAAGATAGAGACAGTGCCTATTGAACAGGCTTGGCAAAATGACTTTGCTGCTTATGACTGCTTCATTGTGGGTGCTTCCACTTGGTTTGATGGAGAACTTCCTACTTATTGGGATGAACTGTTGCCGGAACTCCGGACAATGAAATTAAAAGGTAAGAAGGTTGCTATTTTCGGTCTGGGAGATCAGATACGCTATCCGGAGAATTTTGCAGATGGAATCGGTCTGTTGGCGGAGGTATTTGAAGAAGATGAGGCTACTTTAGTTGGTTTTACTTCTTCCGAAGGTTATACTTTCGAACGTTCCAAAGCTTTGCGTGGTGAGCAGTGGTGCGGTTTAGTTGTCGATTTGGATAATCAGTCCGAGCAGGCGGAAAAGAAAATAAAAGCATGGTGTCAACAGCTAAAGAAAGAGTTCGCGTAACAACTTTGTTTCTCCTTATAAGATAGTGACGCTATCCGATACAAATAGTGACGGTATATGCTTGGGATAGCGTCACTATCCCAAGCATATACCGTCACTATTTTTTCTACATCCATCAGGACTCTTATCCTTTATAAACAAACTTCACCTCTGCCCAGCGATTCTTCTCTTTATAATGAACGAAAGTCAATCCGTTCTTTTCCGCTTCTTCGCGGATGGCGGTAATATCGTCTACGTAAAATCCACTCATATAGAGTTCGGAATCCGTATGCATGGAGGCAACATATTGCTTCATATCATTCAGTAATATATTCCGGTTGATGTTGGCGATGATAACGTCGAAAGGTCCTTTTCCTGTAAGCGACGAGGCATCTCCTTGTGAAACGGCAATATCGTCTACGTGGTTCAATTCGATATTTTCGATGGAGTTTCGTACACACCATTCATCAATGTCGATGGCTGTACAGGGGCGTGCGCCCCGCATACGTGCGAGGATGGCAAGAATTGAAGTTCCGCAGCCCATATCGAGCAGAGATTTATCTTTCAATTCGCTGTCCAACAATTCTTCAATGATGAGGCTGGTAGTCTCGTGGTGTCCTGTTCCGAAGGCCATTTGAGGATTGATGACAATGTCATATTCCGCTTTGGGAATATCTTGGTGGAAAGTGCTGTGAATCACACATCGGTTTCCGATAATGATGGGTTGAAAGAAATTCTTTTCCCATTCTTCATTCCAGTCCTTATCTTCCGCTTCGGTGTATGTATAAGTAATATCCGTATCGGGTAGGGGGAACTCGGTGATGGCAATCTTGATGGCGTTTTCATCACAGATTGTCTGTTGGATATATGCGGTCAGTCCGCCTTCACACTCAACAAAACTTTCAAACCCGACTTCACCCAGTACGGCAGCCAGTACGTCAGTGACGATTTCTGTGCAAGGGTGGGTGCGGAATGTGAACTCAAAATACTTCATAGTTGTTTTTAATTCTGGTGAATAATGGACAAAGATAGTTAGAAATAGGGATTTCCCTATTATCCTTTGGGGAAAATCTCCCTCGGACGAAAAATCTCTTCCTTATCTTTGTAACATGAATAAGTTTAAGTAATTACATAAACCGAGATGATATGAAAAAGATTGTTTATTTCTTGCTATTTGCCTTGTGCCTCCCGATAGGCTTGATGGCACAAAGCGTTGATGACGACCTTTACTTCATTCCTTCAAAAGACAAACAGGAGAAGAAAGAAACTCCGGTTAAGAAGGAAACGAAGAAACAGGTGACCAACATCTATACTTCACCGGGTACTACAGTAGTGGTTCAGGACCGTAAGGGAAGAACACGGGATGTGGATGAATATAACCGCCGTTACGATGCACGTGATAATGAATTCGTAATGGATAATGATACCTTATATATAAAAGAAAAATCTAATCCGGATTTGGACGGAGAATGGGTGACAGGCGAATTCAATGGTACGGAAGACGACTATGAATACGCTGAACGTATCATCCGTTTCCGCAATCCTCGTTTTGCTATCAGCATCAGCAGCCCGTTGTATTGGGATGTAGTTTACGGTCCGAATTCATGGGACTGGAATGTATATACCGACGGTATGTATGCTTATGCGTTCCCGACATTCAGTAATCCACTCTGGTGGGATTGGCGTTATGGCTCTTACGGCTGGGGATGGAACTATGGCTGGGGATGGAATCGTCCTTACTACGCTTGGGGATATTCTCCGGGTTATTGGGGCGGCTGGTATGGCGGCCACTGGGGTGGCTGGTATGGCGGTGGCTATTGGGGACATCATCACCACTGGCACGGTGGTCCTAGCTGGGGCTGGGGCGGAGGTGGAAGCGGTCATTGGACAGGTCCTACCTATACAAACCGTCGTTCTTCCGGACAAAGCAGTTACAGGAATCCTTCCACTGTTCGTCGTTATGGTTCGAGTGCCGTTCGTTCCAGTGGTTCTTCTGTTCGGGGAGGCTCTGCAGTTCGTTCAGAAGGTAGTTCTGTTCGTTCTTCTGGTTCTACTTATAGCAGGGGAACTACTTCCAGGCGTGTAGTGGGTACACGGACTTCAGGTGAACGCAGTGGCTCAAGTAGTCGTAGCAGTGCTACTTATTCTCGTCCAAGTAGTACTAGAAGTAGCGGAAGTTCTTCATCTTCCCGTTCGACTGGTTCTTCTGGTTATTCGCGTTCGTCCGGAACCACTACTAGGAGCAGTAGTGCAAGATCAACTTATAGTCGTGGTAGTTCAGAAGCACCGCGTAGTTATTCTCCAGCGAATAATAGTAATACCCGTTCTTCTTCCTATGGTACTTCTCGTTCTTCTTCACGTAGTTATTCTCCAGCTTCGTCAGGTGGTAGTAGTTCTCGGGGCAGTTATTCGAGTGGTGGTTCTTCTAGGTCATCATCAGGTGGAGGCTCCTCTCGTAGTGGCAGTGCCAGAAGATAAGTATTAATTAAACGGTTTTACAAGAATGAAAAAGATAAGTGTTTTAATTGCTCTAGGGATGTTGATGATAGCGCCTTGGGGAATGGCACAAACGATATATGATGGTGCCAAATTAACAGGAAAAGATTTAAATGGAACTGCTCGATTTGTGGGTATGGGTGGAGCTATGGGAGCTCTTGGAGGAGACATATCTACAATGGGGACTAATCCGGCAGGTATTGGTCTTTATCGTAGTAGTGATGTAATGACTTCATTTGGGTTTTCTCTTTATGGGAATGAAAGTCAGTATTTGGGGAAAAAGTTTAATTCCGATTTAACTAAAGGAGATTTTAATAACATCGGGTTTGTGTTTTCTTCGAAGATTGGTAATGAAACTCCGCTGCGTTTTGTGAATTTCGGTTTTAACTATCATAAAGCGAAATCATTTAATAACAACATGCGCATGGAAGGTAATTTGGGGCTTTACTCCCAAACCTATCTAATGGCATCTCAAGCAGCTGGCATTGAAAAATGGGGAGATTCGCCTTATACGGATAATGGTATTGGGTGGCTTTCTATTCTTGGAGCTGATGCTGGGCTGATTAGAGATATTACAATACATGACAAAACAGGAGGGGTAAACAATATTCCTTATACCTATAAGGATGAACAAGGGAAGGAGGTACAGTATAAGGATATAAATGGTAATCCTCTTTATATCTCTCCTGGACATTTTGAAGGAATGTTAGATAATGGATATGCAAATTTTCGTTCGGAAGAACGCGGAGGAATTGACCAATATGATTTTAATGTATCGTTTAATTTTAATGATCGGGTATATTTAGGGTTGACGCTGGGTGCTTATTCTGTAGATTATAATAAGTATACTTTTTATGATGAGGATTATGGAAACGATGAAGGATATAGTTTGCAGAGTTGGAATAGAATAAAGGGGTCTGGCTTTGACGTGAAGTTGGGGGCTATTATTCGTCCTTTTGAATATTCGCCTTTTCGAGTTGGATTAGCTATACATACGCCAATATTCTATAGTTTGGATTATAAAACGAGTGCACAAGTTATATCGGATGTGATGGATGTTGTAACTGGAGAAATAAAAGGATATGACGTGAGATCATGGGATAATCTTCCGGGAAAAGGGGATATGATTCTTCCTTTCGATTTTCAAACTCCTTGGACTTATAATGTAAGTTTAGGATATACGGTGGGTAAGAGTTTGGCTTTGGGAGCAGAGTATGAGTATCAAGATTATTCTTCCATGAAATTTAAAGATACCGAAGGTAATTCTTCTGCTTATGAATTTGAAAATAGTACGACATCTATGTTGAAAGGGGTTAGTACTGTTCGTCTTGGTTTGGAGTATAAAGTGATTCCACAGTTTGCTTTTAGGGCAGGATATAATTATAGTACTGCGGCTTTCCATCAAGATGCTTTCAAAGATTTGGCTATTAACTCTATTCAGACAGATACAGACTTTGCCAATTCTAAATCAATGAGTAATTATACATTGGGTATTGGTTATCGCGGATCAATGTTTTATGCTGATTTAGCTTATAAATACTCTACATATAAAGAAAACTTCTATCCGTTTGTGAATGGATTTACAGATGAAGATGGTAGTACAATCATTGGTTCACCAGAAGCAACGAAAGTTACGAATACACGCAGTCAAGTGTTGTTTACCGTAGGTATGCGCTTCTAATCTAATAAAGAGACAGTTTTCAATTTCAATAATAACTTTTGTGTGTAAAAAATCCCTGGAATGCTGAGTGTCTACAGCGGTTCCGGGGATTTTTATTAGTATCACTTTTTATTCTTTAGTCTTATCTGAATAGTGGAGTTCGTTCGTCAATGATTCCGCGTCTTGCGTACATTTTTACCGCAACAGGAGTTCCGGCTTCTATGGTAATGTCCTCCTCTGCGATGATAGGTTCTTCTTTACCGTCCTCCAGGATAACCGTTCCTATTTTCTCGCCGGCTTTGATGATCTGTGGAATCAAGTTAGTCAAGATACCTTCAGATACTTTCCGAATATCAATGTATTCCGGTTTTGCATTGGGGTCAGCTTCGATTTTGCCGCTGAACAAGTCCTGTACACCTTTGTTCTTCAAGAACAGTTTAACGATTGCTCTACCTTCGTACGGCTGGTTGTTCTCGTCGAGCAGAACGACGGGCGTTGTCATTCTCTTGAATGCAAGAGCAACATTCTTAGAACCTTTGTTGGCTTGGGCTGTACCGAACAAATATTCTAAGCCACCCTTGATTTCACGATAGCGGCTGCTCAATGATCTGGTAGTAGCTGCTTCGTCGGTCAATTCAGGATAATGAGCATAGAAAGTAACCGTTTCCGAATCGGTGCCTGCCTCGTTCCAGGTCTGGCTATCCATACCTATGGCAAATGGATGATAATCCTGCTCGGCAACGGACATTGAGATGACATCTCCGGCAGCGAAATTGTTCTTTAACGGAAGTGTCAAACTACTGCTGTTACGAGTAAGAGCATTGTTGATACTTTGGTCAATAGAAGTAGAAAAGTCGATCACTTCTTTACTGGGATCTTGCAGTTCTTCTTGCTGTTGACAACTGAACAGGCATACTGATGCCATAACAAATAAAAGGCTTTTTCTTTTCATTTGAGGGGTAATTAATAGGTTAATAATAGTGAGAGGTTTTTTAATATTCTACTCTGTCTTCTTTGGCCGCCCAGGCTTTGAAGGCAGTAAGGGCTTCATTATGCAATAAGATTTCGGAAGGAAGCTTTCTGTCTTCAGGCTTCAGTTCCAGTTCGTCATAGATAAAAGAGTCGTCGAAGCCAATATTCTTGGCATCGGTCTTATTGTTTCCATAGTACATTTTATCCAATCGCGCCCAGTAAATCGCACCGAGACACATGGGACAAGGTTCGCAGGAAGTATAGATTTCGTATCCGCTAAGATTAAAAGTACCGAGTTTGGCAGCTGCGGCACGTATCGCACTCACTTCGGCATGAGCAGTGGGGTCACAAGATGCCGTAACACGATTTACTCCTGTTGCAACTATTTCCCCCTCTTTCGTGGCAATCACAGCACCGAAAGGACCTCCACCATTTTCAACATTTTCTTTGGAGAGCTCGATTGCTTTCCGCATTAAGTCTTCTCTAGTCATGGCACAAAAAATATATTGTTAGTTTCATTTTCCCTTTGCTTCTTTTTACAAAGATAGAAAAAACTAACAATATACAATGGAATATTCCTATTAATTTTTTAACAGTATCAGTAAACTTCGCAAGAAAATGATACTTTTTTTTGCTTTTTTTCGGGTTATAGTTTACCTAATATCTTGTCCATTACCCAGTTAGTGAGCGTTGCACTTTCTCCGTCGCAGGAGCAAACGGACTTACCTAACAAGTGATCGACCACTGCCTGAATAAGAGGTTGTTGCACATGTTCCGGGTTACCGATACAGATTTCTTCCCGTCCTTTTTCGGTATGTAAGCCGATAGGCTCATAAGTAAAGACAGAGAAACAAATCATTCCCTTGTCACCGATAATTTCAATACGGTCTTCGCGGGCAGAGTCATGGGCTACGAAACACCAGGAACCGCTACCAACCAATCCGCTATCAAATTGGAAACAGGCGCTTAATGTATCTTCAGCAGGATAAAGTCCACCCCGATTGCTCTTATAACCGCTTGCTTCGAGGATACAACCGAACATATCCTGCAACAAATCAATTTGATGCGGAGCAAGGTCGTAGAAGTAGCCACCTCCGGCAATGTCAGCCTGCACACGCCAGGGAAGGTTGTCACGATTGTAATCCAGATCGCGTGGCGGCTGGGCAAAACGAATTTGCACATTGATAATATTACCGATAGTACCGTTCTCTACCAGTTCCTTTACTTTCTGGAAATAGGGGAGATAACGGCGATAGTAAGCAACGAAACAGGGAACTCCCGTTTCATTGGATATGCGGTTGATGCGCGTGCATTCTTCGTACGTCACAGCCATTGGTTTCTCAATATAGGCAGGTTTGCCTGCTTTCATGGACATAATGGCATACGTAGCATGTGAGGAAGGAGGAGTGGCAATGTAGATGGCATTTACTTCCGGATCATCGATCAGTTCTTGTGCATCGTCATACCATTTTTTGATTCCTCTCTCTTTGGCATACGCTTTCGCTTTCGCACCGTCACGACTCATCACGGCTACGACTTCCGAATGTTCTACTTTCTGGAAAGCGGGACCGCTTTTGGTCTTGGTTACTTCTCCACAACCAATGAAGCCCCATTTGATAATCTTTTCACTCATAATATATACCTATTGTGTCTGCTTAAACAAACCCCAAAGATAAAGCTATTTTTTGTCAAGAGCAACTTTATTGATTATTAACTTAGCAGAGACAGTGGTAAAACAGACATTACGTTTTATTTCAATAGAGGCTCTGTTTTACCTGAACAGAGGCTCTGTTTCTGGCAAACAGAACGTCCGTTGGGGGCGGATATATACTCCATTTCGGTAAGAAGTAAGGTGAACACTGCTGATCCTCCGGCTGAAGAACCGTAACCACCAGGCTAAGCGAAAAGAAAAGCCGGGGCGGGGAGAGGTTTTTCCCGGATGGATAAAAAGAAAGGAGAGAATCGCGATTCCCTCCTTTGCGTGTAGTTTAATTGAAACTACTTTATCATTAACTCTGTAAAGATACGACATTCGAAAGCGAAAGTCAAGTCTTTGGGAGTTTATTTCTGGAAATAGACATGAATATATCCATCTTACATTCTGTTTTTGATTGTTTTCTTCTGACCTGTAAAGTGATGAGGTTATTCTTTGTCATAGTATTTTTTATAAATCTTCTGGTATTCTTTCTCTTTTTGGAATTTATCCAGCCATGTATTCAAACTATCGAGTAAAACGGGTGATTGTTTGCTGACTGCCCATGAGTAGAACTGCGTGAAGCTGATGGCTGTATTAATATCTATTTGCGGCAACGAATCTGCTGCCGCCAGTGCGATACTTTCGTCGCAAACGGCATAGTCGATGTCTCCATGCGCTACCATTGATATCAATTGTTCGGAACCGTATTTATCAATCTCCTTGATGTAGATAGTATCTCCGATCTCATTGCCTAGATTCTGAATACGCAAAATAGAGGGGGAGCCTTTTACGACATGAAGTGTTCGCTGGGCTAAATCCAGTTGGGTGCGGATATAGAGTGAATCATTCTCTCCAATTTCTTTGCGTTGCACCAGCACTTGCTTGTTGAGGAAAATGGGAGAGGTGAGAAGCAGAGAGTCTTTTAACTTGCTGGTGGCTAATATGCCATAAGCAATCACGTCATAACGTCCCTCGCTTAATCCTTCCAACCGCTCTTCGAAACTCATAATAGGTGTTATTTCGGTTTTGAGTCCTTTGTCCCGGGCGAATGCCTGTATCAGTTCGTAATGAAAACCGGAAACGGTGTCACTGTCTACATAAAAACTGATGGAATTATATTCGGTAGCTACACGTATGATACCCTCCTTGGCAATGGCAGCATAATCACGCGGATGTCCCGCAGGTTTTTCTTGCTTACCGCATTGACGGAAAGAGAAGATAAATGCCAATACAATAATCACTGGCACTAAATATCTGAACAGTCTCAATTTGGGGCGTGATACCATAAGTCGTATAGTTTTTGTTAATCATAGAAATTCCATGAAAGACCGAATTTCAGCACACGTGGGTTGATGGGGTAGTGAGGAGACAGAAAGTAATTCGGACTGCTCATGCCCTGGTTCACGTGATACATCATTACATAGAAACGTGTACGCTTTAAATGTAAGTTTGCATATACATTCACAATCGGATAACCTCCTATCTGTACCTGATCGTCTGTCGGTTGCAGGTGGAAATTCTGAATGGCCGGCATATAGGCAGGTGCATTGTATTTGCTGAAATAACGCACGTCGGCTCCCAATTGCACACTAAGTACTTTCTTCGCCAGTTTGAACTGCATATAGAAGTTATGATATAGCGAGAGATCAGGTAAAGGAAGTACAGTCTGGTCACTGGATTTCTGCCAGGTCACCTCATTGTCCAGATGGAAGATTCCTAGCTTGAAGTCCTGATTAAGGCTAGCAGATAATACCTGTATACTTCCGCTGTTCTGTTCCGGTTTTGCTTCCTGGTTGAAGTAAGTATAGTTCTTGATATTTTCAACTCCTGCTTTCAGGCGTGTCCTCCAACGTGCAATGCTCAATTCCCCTTCAATACGGGTACGGAATTCCTTGTCCATATCGTCGTCCCACATGAAATGCTTGGAATGATAATGGCGCATATAGAAAGGAGCAAGTTTATTGCTGACTTCACCACGGGCTATAAGACTGACGGTGTCTTTCCACAACGGGAAGTTCAGGTCAATATCTCCTTTTACATTGAATTGTCCGATTGCTTTTCCTGCCAATCCCACTTCACCGATAGCGTGGTAATGAAGCACATTCCCTTCACGTTTGGATAATTCGCCTCCAACAAATATTTCATTTTCGTTGTATTTATCAGGCAACGGATTTCCTTCCATATTCATCAGTGTATACTTGCTGATTTTATAGGAAGCAAATGCAGTCAATCCGGCTTTGGCATATTTATTGAATCCCTCAAGTAACGCAATACCTATGGTGTTTTTGATTCCGACGTAGGTGGTACTGTCTCTGACATTAGGATTATCCGTATCAAAGTAAGTATTCTGATAATAATTTTTTTCACGCATGTCGTCATTAGAATTAAAGCTATGCCGTGCCCGTTCCACTTGGATGGTGTGTATAAAACTGGTAACGGGGACAAACTCCTGTTTGACGGGAGTGGTGTCATTTTCAGCCTGTGGTATGTCACGACTGAATCCGAGATTATATCGTTGGGTCAGGAAGACATAAAAGTCATGGTTGCGGTTGGTCGTTGCACTTAGTACGGTAGGAATATTGGTTGATTCATATTCTCTTTGACCTTGCGCCATTTCTTCCGGTGCAGTGATATAGCGGTCGTCCTCAATACCTCCGTTTTCATTTGTTTTCAGGTAATTATTGCTGTATATAGCCTGCATCTGATATTTGTCGCCGATATAGCTACCGAAAACTGCTGCATTAAAGTACGCCGTATTCTGATTATTGTAATATCCTCGTCCGTATAGGTAGTCTACATTAAATCCGAAAGCCAGTTTCTTGTTTACATTGACAGAGAAGTAAGATTTGAAACGCTCTTCCCCATTCACTTTATTACCGGCTTTGTGATACGTCAGATTCGTATAAGGTACGTTACTGTTAGTGAAATTAAATTCCGTAGGACGAATGAAGAAACTGGAGAAAGGCTCCATGAAAATAGTCGGCTCTGGGTCACGGCGGTCAAAGAAGATGCGTGACATACGGGGAGAACCCATATTGGCCAGATAATTATAATGTCCGGTAAGTCCTTCAGTCAGGTTTGAATTCTGGAAATGATGAAAGGCTGTATCTGCCGGGATGATAGTCCGGTCGCCCAACTGGTTCTTGATACGCCACATATACAACTTTGGAGGCAATCCCTGTACTTCGACATTTGCACTATCCAATCTGTCCGGAATCATGGCAGGGTCTACCTGATTTCCGTATTGGTCGTATCCGTTTTCGTCTACTCTCTGGCGACCATTATCGAACTGTGCGTGAACAGTCGTCAAACCTATAACGGAAAGTAATATATATAATAGTAAGATTCGTCTCATAATTGGAGGCAAAGATACTTACTTTAATTGAGAATTGAGAATTGAGAATTGAAAAATATGTTGCATCCTTTACTTGGCGAGCAATTATTTCTTAATTCTCAATTCTCAATTTTTAATTTATTAAACCTCACGGATTAACTCCATCCCTTTCTTGATAGCTTCCTCGTTCATAGGAATCAAGTGATGGTGGCGTTCCGGCAGGGTTTTCTTCAATCCTTTGATAACATTCTCCAACGTTACGATGGGGCGAAGCTTCAATAATCCGCCAAGTACGATCATGTTGAATGCTTTGGCATTGTTCATCTCGTTGGCTGCATCCATTGCGTCGATACGATATACCTTAATATCCTTACGGGTAGGAGGGTTGATAATTCCGTAACCGTCATAAATCAGGATACCGCCGGGTTTCACTTTGCTTTCAAACTTTTCGAGTGAAGGCTGATTCAGAATGATGGCAGCGTCGTATTTACTAAGAATCGGTGAGGATATTTTGTCATCGCTTACAATAACTGTAACGTTGGCTGTTCCACCTCGTTGTTCGGGACCGTATGCCGGCATCCAGGTCACTTCTTTGCCTTCCATCAAACCGGAATATGCCAGAATCTTACCCATAGACAATACGCCTTGTCCACCGAATCCTGCTATAATTATTTCTTCTTTCATTGTTCTGTTGACTTTTAGCGTTATTCTTTATCTTTTAAATCACCCAGCGGATAGAATGGGAACATGTGTTCTTCCATCCATTTGTTCGCCTTCTCCGGAGTCATCTTCCAGCCTGAACTACAAGTGGAAACGATTTCTACCAGGTTGGAACCTTTACCGTTCATGGAGTTCTCAAAAGCCTTGCGGATTGCCTTCTTAGCCTTGCGGATAGCCGGTACGGATTGTACGGACTGACGGGTTACGTAAGCAGTTCCTTCCAGTTGGGCTGCGATTTCAGTAATCTTCAATGGGTAACCGTGAAGTTCAACGTCACGTCCGTAAGGACAAGTCGAACTCTTCATGCCTACTAGTGTAGTCGGAGCCATCTGGCCGCCTGTCATACCGTAGATCGCATTATTGATAAAGATAATCGTGATGTTCTCACCACGGTTCAAAGCGTGGATTGTTTCGGCTGTACCGATACAAGCCAAGTCACCGTCACCCTGATAAGTGAAAACAAGGCGGTCCGGCCACAGGCGTTTCACAGCAGTTGCCACAGCAGGAGCACGTCCGTGTGCTGCTTCCTGCCAGTCAATATCGAGATAGTTGTAGGCAAACACTGCACATCCCACCGGAGAGATTCCTACAGTTTTATCTTCCATACCCATTTCCTCAATGACTTCGGCAATGAGTTTGTGTACCACACCGTGACTGCAACCCGGGCAGTAGTGCATGGCGTTATCGTTCATCAGAGTCGGTTTTTTGTAAACCAGATTCTCGGGTTTGATTATTTCTTCTTTAGTCATAACTTCATCTCCTTATCTGTTGGTGAACCGTATAAAAAACTCCATCAGCTTGACAAAGATTGCCGCGCCGCATACGTAGATAAACATTTTGAAATCATCTTTTGCTACAAAGTAGGTGATGATGGCTGCAACAGCCAATATCATAAATAGGATGTTCAGTACGTTTCTTATTTTATCGGGATTCATTGTTTCGTTATTTGATTATTTTTTCTTTCAAGGCAGTTACAATTTCATCCGGATCGGGAACGATGCCACCTAGACGTCCGAAATGTTCTACCTTTACTTTACCGTTAACAGCGAGACGGACATCTTCAATCATCTGTCCGGCATTTAGTTCCGTAACGAGCATACCTTTTACTTTATCAGCGTATGCAGCAATTGCTTTGGTTGGGAACGGCCACAGTGTAATCGGGCGAAGGATACCTACTTTAATTCCTTTTTCACGAGCTAGTTCCATTGCTTTCTGGCCAATACGTGCCATTGAACCGAAAGCGATAATCAAATACTCTGCATCTTCGCAGTTGATCTCTTCGAAGCGTACTTCATTTTCTTCAATTTCACGATATTTAGCTTGAAAACGGAGGTTGTTGATTTCCATTGCTTCCGGTTTCAATTCAAGGGAAGTGATAATATTCGGTTTGCGGTCTTTTGCTTTTCCGGTAGCAGCCCATGGACATTGTTCAATTACTTCTGCTTCCGTGCGGCGTGGCTTTTGTGCAGGAAGAACAACCTTTTCCATCATCTGACCGATCACACCGTCGGCAAGGATAATAGCCGGATTACGGTATTTGAAGGCCAGTTCGAATCCTAATGCTACGAAATCCGCCATTTCTTGTACGGATGCCGGAGCGAGGGCAATCAGTTTGTAGTCTCCATGACCACCACCTTTTACTGTCTGGAAGTAGTCAGCCTGGCTGGGTTGGATAGTTCCCAATCCGGGACCGCCACGCATTACATTCACAATCAGACAAGGAAGTTCGGCACCGGCCAAATAAGAGATTCCCTCTTGTTTCAAGCTCACGCCCGGACTTGAAGAGGAGGTCATTACCTTCTTTCCGCTACCTGCACCTCCATATACCATATTGATAGCTGCCACTTCACTTTCCGCCTGGAGTACTACCATGCCGGTTGTTTCCCACGGTTTCAGTTCGGCAAGCGTTTCCAACACTTCCGATTGGGGAGTAATAGGATAACCGAAGTAACCGTCGGCACCGCAACGGATAGCTGCGTGGGCGATGGCTTCGTTTCCTTTCATTAATACAACTTCTTCTGCCATATTCTTTTCTTTTATTCTACTTTTACTTTATACACTGAAATACATCCGTCCGGACAAACCGTTGCACACGAGCTGCATCCGTTACAGGTATCTTCCTTCACTTGCCAGGCATAGTTATAGCCTTTCATGTTTACCTCTTTATTGAGGGCGATTACATCGAGCGGACACGCCACTACACACAGGTTGCATCCTTTGCAACGCTCCGTGTCGACTACGATTGCTCCTTTGATTTTTGCCATAATCTTTATTTTATTACGTTATCTTTGAGTACGGTTATTGATTATACATCTCTTTTATTGATTGAACATATCCTTGTGGTAGAAGTTGAGGATATCTATTGCCATCTTCCTGGCCTGAACGGCAGGACTGTCCGGATTGATCTCGATGGCATACTGGTAGTTGTCCAGTGCCTGCTTCCAATCTCCTTTCTTTCGGTAGGCATTTCCCCGTAAATAGTAAAGAGTATCTTTCTCTTTTTCGACAGAACTGTCCTGGAGAAGCTGGTCCAATTGCTTAATCGCTGTGTCCACATCCCCCTGATTGATAAGCTCTTTTAGGTTGTCTATTTGCTCCATTTCTTTTCGTCTTTCGGGATTCTGAAACGCAAAGATAGTTTTTATTTATGTAAACAGGGCAAATGAGGACGGAAATTTGCAACGTTTTGAGTTTATTGCATATTGTATAGTAGAGGCGGAGTTTGTTCCGTCCTTATAAGGTACGTTATCCAGCAGGTGGCTGATACCCCATGCCACATGTATCTTTTCTGCGTTTTGGAAGTGGGGACAGTCAATGCCGGTGGCCGGAATACACATTGGGTTTATGATGCTGATGTAGGACGTGTCAGCGGTAGTGAGAAGTGCAGCCACCCGACGCAGGCAGTTACAAGCTTTCGGACATTGCTCGTTGTAGCAGCGAGCGTAGTTGAAAGGGACTGTTTGAAAAAGAAAAAACGTGAAAGGTAAGCGTCTCCGCGATTCTATCTTGTCGCCCTTTTTTCATTCTTATATTTTTGCTATGTATAAAA